>Ga0256840_1000026_pt1 | contig 106844 bp, 95 predicted proteins | sample 355202metaG_FD_185969 | JGI IMG/M metagenome (GOLD analysis project Ga0256840, IMG submission 185969) | Hydrothermal vent microbial communities from Mid Atlantic Ridge, Atlantic Ocean - 355-202 | ecosystem: Environmental > Aquatic > Marine > Hydrothermal vents | place: Atlantic Ocean: Mid... | reverse complement strand
CTCGCTCAAAATTTGGTAAATTTTGAGGATAGTCTAATTTCAAGTCGAAAACAGGCATTTTGTCGTCAATAGTTTAATAAATTAATAAGTTACGCTGTCTGCCATAAAGAACGTTGGGACAGCAGTGTAAAAACATGGTACATACCAGCAAGGTGTCCACATCTCAATCCCTAAGTGCCTGGTGGAGATAACTCCAGAGCGAGACATCCGGTACCCGCGCTTTACTTTCAGTAGATCACGCTGTTTTTCAGGTTTCCCCCCATCATTTTCAGGATTTCCCTACTATCCACAAAGCATCAGCATCTGTATATTAATGTGGTAATTAGATGTTAAATTTTCCGCTACTTTACAATCATACCGAAAAAGGATCACTTCGTTGACGACACTGGCTACCCACAAAGCTTGCCGCCTCACAGACAGTCATCTCCAGCAGGGGGCTGCTGGCATGGATAATTCTCTGACAAAACAGCCACAGACCCAATGGTCGGAAACTGGTTTTTCCCTGATTGAAACCGTAGTGGTCATAGCCATTGTTGGAATTTGCAGCGCCATAGCCATCCCCTTTTTCCTTAACTGGCGACAAAACTATCAACTGCAGGTAACCGTCAAGGAGGTCTACTCAAGCATCCAGAAGGCCCGAATGAAGGCAATTAAAAACAATGAGGACTGGGCCGTAAAAATTACTAATACAGCCGGCCAAAAAAGCTGTGATTTCTACTCCAGTGACGGCGGTGATGGTACCTGGAACGATGGAAACGAAACCATGACATTCTCCGTGGACTTCAGCACAAAACCCGGTGACATCATTTTCGAGGAGCCGGGCGGGTCAGCGTCAACTGCCCTCATGGTATTCAGGGCAGACGGTACCTGCCTGCCTGGAAATATCTATATTTCAAACGCCAAAAACAGCCGCTTTTACCGAGTTCAGTTATCTCCAGCAGGCGGCATTACCATGCACATATGGTCTGGCGCAACCTGGCAATAAACAGGAAAACAGTATGAAAGAAAAAGAAAACCCAGTTTATTCCCCCCTCTCCAGGAGCGGATTCACACTGGTTGAACTCATGGTGGCCATGGTACTCACCACCATAATCGGTGCTGTTCTGTATACCAGTTTTATCAGTCAGCAGAGAATCTACACAACCCAAGGCCAGGTCGTCGAGATGCAGCAGAACATCAGAGCTGCCATGGCCGTTTTAGCCCGCGAAATAATGCTTGCAGGCTACGACCCTGAAAACACCGGGTCATTCGGCATAGTCAATATCAGTCAAAACACGCTGACCTTCACCATTGACAAAAACGGCAATGGCCTGCTTGATGCCGGTGAAACCATCACCTACGACCTTTTCGATGCACCGGTGAATCCGGTAAACGAGCAGGACGGCATTCTTGATCTCGGACGGGACGATGGAGGCGGTTTTGACCTGGTTGCCGAATCCATCAACTCCATGGCCTTTGCCTATGCATTTGACGATGATGGTGATGGCGTCCTTGACACCTTAGCCGGCCAGACCGTTTGGGCCATAGATTCCGACGGAAATGGTACCCTGGATACTACCTTGGATACCTCCAGTCCCGGAGATCCGACAACCCCTGACGGCCTGATCACCCTGGATGACGTGGAAGGAGGAGCCAGCCTCGGCTATACCGTTCCCATGACATCTATTCGGGCTGTTAAGGTATGGATTCTTGCCCGGACAAAAATGACCAACGTGAAACTTGACGGTGCAGAAACGTATGTGGTTGGAGACAGACATGTGCAACCTGTAGATGACGCAAGGCACCGGCTCCTTGCCACAACCATACTCTGCCGCAACACATGAGAACCATGAACAATCGACATCCAGCCCCTTGTAGAAATGACGGCTTCAGCCTCATAGAGGTCCTTATTGCCATGGCTATTTTAACCATCAGTATTTTTGGCCTGTATAGCCTGCAGGTCACTAATATTCAGCGAAACAACAAAGGGAACGCCATCACCAGTGCATCCACCTGGGGGACTGATCAGGTAGAGTACCTTTTGGCACTGGATTACGAACATCCAGACCTTGCTGATGGCAGCCACGGTCCTTTTAACCGGGAACTTTATGATATCAGCTGGGTGGTCTCGACAGACACCCCACTGGTTGGCAGTAAAAGTGTCACTATTTCGGTAAATTCTCTTATCCATGGTGGCAGGCACAGCTATCAGGTGTCCTGTATTAAGGGAAAGAATATATAATGGATACGCCAATGACACCGCTCCATCAGACAGAGAATCGAAATATCTGCAATTCTGAGGAGGGCTATGCACTCATCGTCTCTCTGATGTTCATGGTTCTTCTTACAATCCTCGGTCTCGGTGCAACCACCACCACCATCCACGAACTGCAGATTAGTGCTAACGACAGAGCCCGCAAGAGTGCTTTCTATGCAGCAGAAGCAGGACGATCATACGTTGAAGCAAGCAGTGAGCTTTACGATTCCACCAACATTATCTCTGAACCCGGAAACGGCATAACCTTTCCTGATCCAGCTGATGCCACAGCCTGGCTGTTTATTCCTGGTTCTCAGAGCGAACAGCTTCAGGGTGAAGTCGTATATGTTGATTCATCGGCAAGATACCTCCGGGGATCCGGCAATGAAGCTGGTGAATTGAAGGCCCATGTTTATAAAATGACCTGTAACGGCAGAGATATCAATGCGGATTCAAAAAAGAGTGTTGAGGCGGGATTTTACCGTGTTGGCCTGTAACCTTTCTTAAGGATAAAACCATGAATTACCTTTCCCGATTCACTTTTATTCTCCTTTTTATTACGGCAACAGTCATTCCTGCCCAAAGTGATGATACCTGTATTTTTTTTCCCACCAACAACGAAGTTCCCCCCAGTATAGTTCTTTATATTGACAACAGTGGAGACATGGAGGAGGCCCGTTGGATTACTGAGTTTGATAATACAACAGACTGGACTCCTGCAGACCATTCAGTGGAGGCTATTGATAACCCGGGCACCGGTACGGGATTTTTTAAAGAGCACGGCTATGGAATTTACTCACAGGGTAATGGCTCAGGAACCGACTACTATCTCGCACCTTTTGAAATTACCTCTGCAAACGTCATGGAGATGGACACCAGTAACATGATTCAAGGTCTACCAAGCGGAGATGATGTACTCTGGACTTTTAACGGTAAAACCATTGCCATGCCTGTGGAGAGCCTCAGTAACGCCCTGGCGGAATTTGGAGCCCCAAATGCTGACCCGGTTACTGCCATGCGTTATTCTACAAACTACCTCAACTACCTCTTTTTCAGCGGTGAATACACTGGGGATGGTTCAGATCTGATAGGAGAAAACCGCTTCTACTCTGCTAAAAAAGCACTGGCCAAAGTGATTCTTGAAACCGAAAACAAGGCTATGTTTTCCCTCTGGTACCACACCAATGACGACGGAGCCACCCAGAACAAACCCCTTGGGTTTGCCCTTTCTGAAAACTCCGATGGAACGTTCTCTTATGACCCGGATTTTCTCAACAGTCTCAATGGAATGCAGACCTATGACTTCTCACCCCTGGCTGAAGGACTTGCCGAAGTTGCCGGTTACTACAACAGTGCCAACTCGCACGGGGAAAATTATGACTGTGCCCAGAGTTTTATTATCATGATCTCATCCGGTATGTCATCTCAGGATGTGGGGGATGCAACAGGTTCCCTCACGGCAGCCCAATACGAACCTGATTCCCTTGAGGATTACGATGGGGATCATTCCGAAATAGGAGAGGGATGGATCCTTGAAGATAACAGCAAAAACAACATTGATGATGATGGCGACGGAGAGATAGATGAAGAAGACGAAAAAGTCTACTATGAAATTCCCATTGGCTACAATGGCTCATCATACCTCGACGATATAGCCTATTACATTTACAACAACGATGTGGGATATGCCGACGGGTATCAGAATATCATAACTTACACCATTGGATTCATGGGTGACCACATCAGCAATCTCTTTCTAATTAATACCTCAAATAATGGTAATGGTTTCACAAACCTCTATAACACCGCCGATGATAACTACGGCAAATACCACTACGACGCCTCCACGGAAGAAAAACTGGTCGATGCTCTCACTGCTGCTATTAACTCTATTTTAGAACGGACAACAGTCTTCGCAGCTCCGGTAGTACCTATAACCAGAACCACCAGTGGTGATCGAATATACATGTCTTTTTTCACCCCCCGTTCCGGTAATTTCTGGGAAGGTAATGTGGTTAAATTTGGTTTAGATGAATCAAATAATATTGTTGATCCCGATGGTAATGTTGTAACCGAGGAAAACGGTGCCTTAAAAGATGATGCCGTGCCTTTCTGGGCAACCATCGACTGGGCCAGGGACTCCAGCACCTCCAATCCTGCTCCCAATGGTATCCTGTATAGCGACCGTCCCATCTATACCTACCTGGGTACGGATACCAATCTCACTGCCCCTGTTAACAGGTTCACCGTCGACAACATAACAGATGAGTTGCTTGGCCTGCCAGTTGACTACACAGCAGAACAGGTTATTGATTATATCCGTGGCGCTGATATTCTTGACGAAGATGATGATGGAGTCCTTACCGAAAACAGGGCTGTCATCACCGGCGATGTCCTCCATAGTGAACCCGCGGTTTACGAATTCATCCATACCGAAGGAACCCTGACCCTCACAGGTACCAGTGGCAGCTTTACAACCAATGAACTTGTTGTTGGCAACAAAGGTGGCAGGGCATATGTAACTACAAGCGCTGGAACAACCCTCACCTATGAAAGGCTACTCAGTCCATTTACCAGAGGAGAAACCATCACCGGTGCGGAATCTGGTGCCACCGGCACCCTTGAATCACTCAGCGATCCCACAATGATCTTTTTTGGCTCCAATGACGGAATGCTTCATGCCGTCCAGGATACCAATGGTGCCGCCTCCTGGAGCTTTATCCCCCCCAACCAGCTCAGTCGTTTGAAAGATATTATTGAGGGTGATGAGCACGCTTACTTTGTGGACGGAAGCCCGAGAATATACCTGATGGATGATGATGGCGATGGTTTCATCGATGCTGATGGTGATGATGATAACGACGGTATACCAGATTCTGACGCTGATAAAGTAATTCTTGTCTGTGGTGAGCGAAAGGGGAGCAGCAGTTATTTTGCCCTTGATATCACTTCTCCCCATAACCCGGTATATCTCTGGCGAATCAGCCCTGTAAACGACACCACTTTTGCTGAACCAATCATCTATTCTAATCTTGGAGAGAGCTGGTCAGAGCCTCGTTTTGGAAAAGTAAAAAGAAATGACACAGATACCGAAGGGATTGATGCCATGATTATCGGTGGTGGATTCAGTGATGACAACAGCGCTGGAACAAGCCTCTATATCGTAGATATTCTCACTGCAGATATCTTAAGAGAATTTTCCCTTGGTCTCGACTATTCGTTTGCCAGTGCTGTAAATGCCCTTGATATCAACGACAATGGGTTAATCGATAAATTCTATATTGGTGATCTGGGTGGAAATATGTACAGAGTTGGGTATTTCACAGAGCCTGATCTGACCCCGCTCATCTTCCCCAACACTGATGAAAACATCAGTCGCTGGAAGGCAGAGCTTATTTTCACCGCCAATGACGACATCAGCATTACGGACAGAAAATTTTACTATCCGCCCAGTGTGACCCTGGAAATCGGCTATGATCTAATTTTTATGGGAACCGGTGACCGAGAAGACCCCTGTGACCCGACCACCAGCGATGGAGTCTTTGTTGTAAAAGACACCCATGAATCGCTGGGATACCTCACCATCGCCGACCTTGTAAATATCACCGATCCTGCAGATCCTGATTACAGTGTTCCTGATCTGAGTGGAGAAGATCTTGGCTGGTATTACCTGCTGGCTGATGGTGAAAAGGTTCTCGCCAAAGGTATCGTATTTTCAGAAGTTTATTATTTTACCACCTTCACTCCCAATGACGATCCCTGCCTCCCCGGAGGTATCGCAAAACTCTATGCAATGGATTACGACACCGGACTTGCCAATGAGGCCTTCTTTGACAACCTGGGAACTGATGGCCCCAGTGTAATCATTGGCGGCGGCATCCCATCACGTCCTGTTCTTGTCATCAATGACAATCCGGAGGATACAAAACTCTTTATTTCGGTTGGCTCCACCAATGACGATCCGAACAGTGATTCTCAAGGTGCAGGAATAATCAGTACTGACCCCGGAGAGAACACCACCTTCTCATACATCTGGTGGCGCGACTGGGTGGAGCCATAATACAGGGGAGAGCAAAGATTAGAGTGTCGTAAGACCCTCACGGATGGCGATCTTGGTTAAATCCGCAACGGAACTGGCACCAAGTTTTTCCTGGAGATTGCGGCGGCGACTCTCAATGGTTTTAACACTGACAAAGAGTTTCTCTGCAATCTCTCTGGTTGAAAATCCCTCAGCTATGAGCTGCAGAGCCTCCCTTTCCTTTAATGTCAGATTCTCTAAACCACCTTGCTGCTCTGATTCACCTAGATGCTGAATATACTCTTCAACCACAGTTCCAGTTACTGTGGGACTCAGATATATCTGGCCACGGTCCACTGTCCGTACCGCCTGAACCAACTCCTGATAAGCACATTCCTTGAGTAAAAAGCCACGTGCTCCCGCCTGGAGCATTCCATTGACAAAACGTTTATCAGTATACATAGATAGCCCGAGCACCCTACAGCCTGGAGCATCACGGCTCAACTGTGATGTGGCATCTATGCCGTTCATTTCAGGCATACTAACATCCATGACCATTATGATAGATTTCAGCTTACTGGCCAGTCGCAGCGCCTCTCGGCCGTTAGCTGCAAGTCCCACCACTGAAATATCTTCCTCTTTATTCAAGAGGGCGCAGATACCTTCCCGGATCATTTTGTGGTCATCGACCAGAACAACCTCAATCATGACATATATCCCCCTACCTATTAATCAAGTTCAATATCATAAAACGGAATTGCAAAAGTAATGGTGGTTCCTTTCCCCGGCTTAGAATCAATAACCAAGCTGCCACCAAAGTTGCTCAACCTCTCACGAATACTGAACAGCCCAAAAGCCTTTTTGCTGCTCCCGATGAGTTCAGCGCTGCGATCAACAGCCATGCCGATCCCTTGGTCACTGACCGTGATCAGGAGTTCATCGTCTCTTATTACTATTTCAATATCAACCTCATCGGTCCGGGCATGTTTTACCACATTCATCAACAGTTCCCTGACGATTTGAAAGGCCATCACTGCCAGAGTAGAGTTATCATCCTTTGGCACTTCACAGCACTGCAGGTGAACCGTTAATTCATGCTGCTCTTTATAGACATCAACCAACCATTCAAGGGCAGCACAAAGACCAATCTCATAGAGCATGGGAGGACTCAGCTCAAAGGTGAGTGTCCTTGCCTCCTGGATTAACTGGCCAAGCAACCCACTAAGCTCCACAGCCTCTTCTCGGTCAGTGGCAGATGTTGCTGTAGTCCCCAGAGCATCCAGACGCATCTTGGCAATGGTAAGTGTCTGCCCGATACGATCATGCAGTTCACTGGCGAAACGCCTCCTTTCAGTCTCTTCTGAAACCAGCAACTGTGAAGAGAGGCCCCGCAACCGCTGCTGATAGAAAAAAAGTTTCTCAATCAAGTGGTTAATTTCACTATGGAGAACACCTATTTCATCCCGACTCTCGTTTCGACCCAGCAGAGCAAGATTCTCACTGTCACGAATGGTAACAACATTACGAGTTAGAATGCTTACCGGCCTGACAATAATTCGGTTTAAAAAAACCATGAGCAGCGTGAAAATCGAGAAGACTCCAAGGATACTGCCCATAAACGCATAGCTCACGGTTTTCAGCCCCTGCTGACTGATCTCCCGACTGATTTCTGCGCGAAGTAACAGGGCAGGTTTTTCCCGAAGATCATTATAGATTGTGTACACTATGAGAGCATCGCTCTGTACCCTGAATTTCAATTTCTCGCTTCCCTGCAACAGTTCAATCTCCGCAGAAGTCAACTCTGAGCTGACTTGATCCATGGGAGTCATGGTCCACTTTACCTGGGTCTGCTCCTGCAAAACCTTGATATAATCTTCATTCAAAAGGCGCCCCATAATCAGGCGACCATGGCTCGGGCCAGTATGGTCGGTATGTAAAATCGGTCGTGAGGCAACAAGCATAGGGCCACAATCAGACATGAATAGTCCACTGATAATCCGATCGTCACTGGCAAGCAGATGGTGATAAAGAGGCCATGTCTTCTCAGGAAAATCCTTAATCTGGACAGTACCCTCACTTTCAAGATCAACGGCCTTTCCCCATACTACACTGCCTCTGGCGCCTACATAAAAAATCAGGTGGATCTCATTGTCGACAAAAGTGGAGGTTTGAAGATTGGAATCAATGTAATCCTTATTTCCATCAACAATAAACTCATAGCTGTCATCCCAGGAAGACCAGTCATGGGTGAACTTGTCGAGGTAGTGAATCTCTCTGCCAAGCGCATTGAGACATCGTTCGATATCTGTTTTCCCCTTGTTCCGTTCAAGGGCAACGTAACTGGGATAAACAAAAAAATTGATCACTAACAGCTGGGCCAGGATAAATCCCAAGGCCACAATGACAAGAGTGATTAACAGTTTTTTCTGAAGAGATAACGAATGCTGCTTGGAGGGAGAAGTAGACATAGGTGCTTCATAACTGAAATGAGGTGGGTTGGTGAAGGCTGTTCTTCCAGGAACTTTGTTCCTAAGTCGATATTTCATACATATACAACATACACAAGATATACGCCAATAAAACTCTGGCATAGTCCTGAAACCGTAAGTGTTCGAAAGTTCTACGGGTTGGTTTTTATGAATATCCTGATAAGTCCAGAAGGGAAGCTCACCATGAACATACAACAGGGGGGGACAAGTCAAAAAGACTCTTATGGGGCTGGCCTGGTTTCAACTGAGTGAACAAACACAGCTAAACCAGGCCGGTGAAATTACCTTTTCTTCCGAACTATCGTCTTTAACAGTGCTGCATCAGGTTCCACACATGGAAGTGCTTCACCAATATACTCCTCGATATCCATAAGATAAAAAGAACTCTCCTCATCGGCAAAGCTGATGGAGATGCCATCGGCACCAGCCCGTCCGGTGCGTCCGATCCTGTGAACATAATCCTCCGGCTCATAGGGAAGAGTGAAATTAACCACATGACTGATACCGTCTATATGGATCCCGCGCCCCGCCACATCTGTGGCGACCAGGACTTTAATCTTGCCGCTACGAAAGTTTTCAAGCCGCGCCGTTCTCTTCTGCTGCGGAACATCCCCTGTGAGCAATGTACAATTCACACCGTCCCGGCGAAGGCGATCATTAAGCCGTTTGGCGTCCCGTTTCATATTGGTAAAAATTAGAACCCGATCACAGGAATCACTTTTGATGATATTGTACAAAACCAGATATTTTTCATCTCTGGTGAGCGTATAAACAACCTGCTGAACCGTCTCCACGGCAACCTGCTCTGCCTCGGTCTCCACGGAAACCGGATTCACGCACCACTGTGATGCCAGACGGGTAACCTCCTCAGTGAGGGTGGCAGAAAACATCATGGTCTGACGTTTATCCTTGTTGGGTATTTTATGAATGATTGAACGAACGTCCGGGATAAAACCCATATCCAGCATTCTGTCAGCCTCATCAATCACCATGATCGCCGCTTCATTGAGCTGTACCACCCGTTTTCTGGAAAAATCCAGTAAACGCCCCGGAGTAGCCACCAGGATATCAACCGGCCTGTCACGAATATTTTTCTGCTGCCGTTCATAGTCGGTTCCACCATAAGCCTCTGCAACACGGAGTGGCAGATACTTTCCGATGGTTCTGGCATCCTTTGCTATTTGAATAACAAGTTCTCTGGTCGGGGCGATAATTAGCGCACGCGGAGTCCCGTTTTTTCGTTTACGCTGCTGTTCCCGGATCAGCCTGGCAAAGATCCCTATAAGAAAAACAGCACTTTTACCGGTTCCTGTACTGGCCTTTCCAATAAGATCTTTTCCGGCAATAACATCGGGCAGAGCCTTTTTCTGAATGGGTGTACAGTAGTTAAATTTAAGATCGGCAATGCCGTGCATGAGCCCGGCGGAAAGCCTGAAGTCATGGAAACGGGATTTTCCTTCCTGCGGATCCACTTGAAACTGTGCCACATTCCATTTTGCTTTTCTGCTTCCCTTTCGATTACTCTGCTCAGGCGCAGTCTCTTTTCGCTCCTCCCTCCTGTTATCCACCTTTTGCACTGCAGGTTTTGCCACAACCGCAGCGGGCTTGAGCGCTTCAGACTTCTGAGGCGGAACAGCATATGACATTGTTGCTATAACTCCACATTTCCGGGTAACACGAAGTCTTTTTCTTTTGTTTTGTCGCTGTCTTATTTGTCTTTTATTCATTTATTGAGAAACCTTGCGTAATATATCAATCCCATCAGGGGTGAATTCTTCTTTTTTAGAAAGTTCAAAAATATCTTTTATATTCATAAAACTACCGGCTTCCACCTCTTCCTTCTGAAGCTGAAAAGGACCGTTATGAATGCAGCTGAAAATCCTGCCCCAGACCCTGTTGTCAGCCTCTTCGAAATACTGGTCAAAAAGATGGCTGAAGGCGGCCGTTACCCCAAGCTCCTCAACGAGTTCCCTTGCAGCTGATTCCTCATAGGATTCTCCGGCAAGAACCACTCCTCCTGCTGCCACATCCCAGCATGAAGGATATAGATCCTTGGTAGCTGTCCGTTTCTGCAGGAAGAGTTCACCCTGCTCATTGAAGACCAGAATATAGGCGGCCCGATGAATCAGACCCTGCTGACGCATAATTCGTCTTGGCAGTATCTCTGTTTCTAGATTATTTCGATCCACTATCTGGATGATTTCTTCACCCGGATTATACATCTGGCTGAATCCCTGCTCGTTCACAATGGGGAGTGCTGATGGTCGGAGGCCCGGTGATCAGCATCTGAGCAATGGTCATTTTCACACGTGGATACAGGTGAATCTTCTCTCCCAAGAGCTCTCGCTCCACTGCAACCAGACGCTGCAAAAGAGGAGTTCGCTCCACATGGGGCGCCTGAGAATCGTGTACAAATTTCTTTTTCACAATCTTCTGACAACGGAAACAGCCTGGAAAACTGAGACTCTGACCATCGGGACGCTGCATGGATGCGGGGACTCCATGGGTTCTGCACACCATAAGGCGATGGCTGTACAGAGAACAACGCCCCTCATCAAGCAAGGGACACATCACCAGGGGTCGTTCCCCCCGGGACTCAGCTGCCTTGCACTCCACCACATATTCTTTCGAACGCTCCAGCAACTCTCGCTGCCGGGCCTCATCCAGTGCCCTGAATCCCTCCCAGAGATAGGCCCATTCACTGTAGGTGTGGTGCAGAAAATAAGAATCACAACAGTTATCAGGACAGCTGTCACAGCTGAAATTCAGTTCTCTGGCCACGCTATCATAGTCAGACTCCATGGCCTGATAAATCTCAGCTATCTCCTGACTCAACTCCTGGCTGAGACGCACTTCCTTCATCTCTTTTCCTCTTCAAAACATTGTGCCTGATAAATCTCGATATCCGGATGTTCCTCACGCCAGACCGTTTTGGCAAGCCCCGCCTTCTGGCACAGATGATCCAAAAACTGTTCAGGATCGGGCAACTGTTCCCACACTTGGGGCAGGAAGGTAGCGGAAGCCCCGTGGAGATAAAGGGTCACCCCATCAATCCCAGGGCGCAGTTTAGCAAGAAGATCATAGGCATCACAATACTCAAGGTGTTGCGGTGCACTCAATACAGAGATGTCTATTTCCACGTCACCAAATTCTTCCGCAGTCAGGGAAGGGAACCGTGGATCAGCAAAAGCCGCGTTTATTGCATTTTTTGCCACACCATCTGCCACAGTTCCTGCAGGGGTTAGATTGCCAATACAGCCACGCAGGATGCCACCCTTTTTCAAGGTGACAAAAACTCCACATTGCTCTTCAGGAAACAACCCTTGCTGTGCCGTTTCATCCACGGCAAGTCCAAGCCGCTCTGCTATCACCTGCCTTGCAAGCTGCAATAAAGCTCTTCCCTGTTTTTCGTTCAGCACTGAGTCCATTACCATCAGTATCACCACTCAATCCCAAGCATAAGACAGTTAATGCCACTGCCGATTCCCAACATGGCGGCCTTTTCTCCATGCCTGAAACAATCCTGCTCAATGGCCATAGCCAAGGTAACGGGTGCTGAAACTGAGCCAACATTCCCAAGTAACTCCAGGGTCTCAAAATTCTTTTTCTGATCCAGGCCCAGAGTCTCAAAGAGCAGCCTAGCATGAGCACTCCCCACCTGATGGCAAAAAAAACGATCAATATTGTCACTATTCCAGCCGGGAACCGATGAAAATTCCTGCCAGGTAAGATTAGCAGTCTCAACACCCCGAATCAGCAGCTCCTCAGAGTCGGTGTTCATCAGGGTGGTCTCCCCATTACTCCGGGCCCCCTGGCAGAGATCAGAATGTCTGGTGTTAGCCTTCCAGGCTCCCCTGATGAGACGGGGTTTATCCATGGTGGGCAGGAGACTGCACATGTAGAGAGCCACAGCCCCTGAACCAATGGTCAGTGAGGCAAAGGCCGGTTTAATCTTCTTTCTGGTGAGACTCTCATCTGAAAGAAGAGCTTGGATGGTCGACTCCACCAGTTCCTCTGCGGTCTCCCCTGCCACAACCAACCCATTGCGAACATGGCCGAGCTCGATCATATTGGCCAGCATAATCATACCGTCAAGGAATCCGAGACAGGCATTGGAAACATCAAACAGGAGACAATCTTCAGACAGGCCCAATTGATTATGGACAAAAGATGCCGTTGCCGGCTCCATCATATCCCGTGATACCGAGGTGAAAATCAGACACTCGATGGATTCAGGATCAATATCATCGTCATCAAGAGCAGCCTGACCAGCAAAAGCCGCAGCCTGACTGGGCATGGTGCCAGGTTCCCAAAGACGCCGCTCCCGTATCCCGCTCATCAGCTCAAGCCGTCCGGCAGGAAGTTTCAAACGCTCGTAGAGCGGCGCCAGGCGCCTTTCAATATCATCAGAACTCAACACACGGGGTGGTAAAACATAGGCAAACGTATGAAGACAAACCTTTGAGTAATGCATAATTTTTCTATATCTTTTTTTCAGGCCATAAATTCCTTGGCTCTGTGCTGTTCTCTTCAGACCGGCCCGGACGGTAAGAAAAAAGAAGAAGCCGGAACAATTTTCTGCAAAGCATGAATGTAGCAGGTATAGCCGAGGAAAACAAGATGGGATACCCGCTTATATCGACTTCACAGCAAGGGACACCTCCAGACGGCGCGCTAGCAACGACACGCTAAAACAGAGTAGCAGATACATCAATGAAACGGTGAGCCACACTTCAATGGTACGTTGAGTGGAGGATATTACCTGCAGCCCCTGAAAGGTGAGTTCCTGTATGGAAATAATGGAGACGATGGAAGAATACTTGATGGTATTAATAAACTCATTAGCCAAGGGCGGCAGTACCTGTCTTGCAGCCTGGGGCAGGATAATAAAACGCATCTGCTGCCACCAGGTCATGCCAAGAGAAGCCGATGCCTCCCACTGGCCTTTCTCAATGGCCTGAATACCAGCCCGGACAATCTCTGTAATGTAGGCTCCCTGAAAAAGGGCTACAGTAAAAACACCTGCAACAAAAGGAGTAAACAGTGCTGGCGCAGCGATAAAAAAAGCAGCCCACTGCTGCCCGGTTTCTGATCTGCTGCGTATAAAATCCTCAACCCCGAGGATAGGCATAATCTGGTCTGATACAAAAAAATAAAAAATGAAAACCAGTACCAGTGGTGGGATATTTCGGATCAATTCAACATAACTGCGCCCCAGGAGGCGAAAAAAAAGCCGCTTTCTCGTGCGCACAATGCCCATGACCAAACCAATCAAAGTAGCAAGGAGCAGGGACCAGAAACTGAGGCGAATAGTGGTGAAAAAACCCTCCATCAGAATATTGAAAACCCATTGCCCTTTGTCTGCATCCCACCGAAACAGGTAGTTGGGTATCACCCCCCAATCCCAGCGGTAAGAAAGTCCCACACTCACCCGATAGGTAATAAACCCCAGGAAAAGAAAAAGAGATGCTGTCACCACCGTGTCAAGCAGGGCACTCTTTTTTTTCACAAGATAAACGCCGGTCATTTCCTCAGCAACCCCTTCTACTCAACATCAACTGCCCACTCTCTAGTTCCGAACCAATAGTTATGGCGTTCTTCCAACCATCCCTCATGGCTGACAATGGTGATCCAGTTGTTGAAAAATGTGAGAGTATCAAAATCCCCTTTGCGCACTGCAAAACCAATGGGTTCCCTGGTGAAATTGGACGAAAGCGGAAGAAACATGGTATCCGGATACCTGATGGCTTCATAGTTGGGCCGCGGAGAGGAACCGACCACTGCATGGACATTGCCATTACGAAGTTCCTGATACGCCTGAGCCTCATCGTCAAAGAGCCGCAGTTTCGCCTGTGGCATATACTTTCTGGCGGCGGCGATCGCAGTTGTACCAAGTTTACAGGCAATCTCCACCTCAGGTTTGTTGAAATCTTCAAGGTTTGTAAATCCTGCTGCTTTCTCTCTGTGAGCCACAATTGCCATCCCTGAATAATCATATGGAATAGAAAAATTCACCTTGAGTGCCCGTTTGGGCTGTATCCCCATACCGCCAATAATCACATCAAATTTTCCGGTGAGCAGCGCTGGAATTATTCCTGCCCATTTGGTGGGTACAAATTCCACCTTCACCCCCATATCAGCGGCAAGCCTTCTTGCCACATCTATTTCAAAACCAACCAGCTCACCTTTTTTATCCTTCATGGCCCAGGGAAGAAAGGTATCCATTCCCACCCGCAATACCCCACGCTGCATAACCTGATCTATAGTGGATTCTGCAATTAACTGGTTCTGCAGTTTCCCGGCCATGGCCGGGAAGCCAGACAGCAATATTATCAGAGCAAATACCAGCATAACCGTTTTCTTCATATCGTCTCCTCATAAAAGTAATACCTGATATCCAGATAGTAATCAAAAAATGATAGTTCCGTAAAAATGGAGCAACGAAGCAGATGCAAGATTTTTACGAAACGATCAAGAACTATTTCATACAATTCATCATATTGCAGACCGTAGAAAAAAACAAACCCACCACCTATTCTATCTGCATCCGTTTCTCAAGATAGGACACTAGAAAAGAGAGGCTAACTGTGACCACAAGGTACATCAGGGCAACAGTAAACCAGAGCTCAAAGGTAAGAAAAGTCTCAGAGATAAGGGCCTGGGCCTCCATGGTGAGATCATAGACCGCTATGGTACTTACCAGCGCTGAATCCTTAATAAGTGAAATGGCCTGACTGGCGAGGGGGGGCAGGATCCGCCGTACTGCCTGGGGCAGTACGATAAAACGATAAGCCTGTTTAAAGCTGAGACCAAGACTGTGTGAGGCATCCCACTGTCCCTTATCCACTGCAATGATCCCGGAACGAAAGATCTCAGAAGCGTAGGCCCCTTCAAAGAGACTGAGCGAGAGTACCGCGGCCCAGAATCTGTCCAACCCCATGATTGGACCCATAACAAAATAGATAAAAAAAAGCTGGATCAGAAGAGGAGTATTGCGGCTCATTTCGAGATAGAATCTGGCAAGAATCCTTCCCGGCATAGAGTTTGAAAGCCGCAGAAGTGCTGTGAGCATTCCAATAGCAAAGGCCAGCAGCAGGCTCACTGCCGAAATTTTAAGCGTAACCCCCAAGCCCAGTAACAGTGGTCCTGCAGAGAACCCCTTTTCATCCCAGATATACAAATAACGTGGTATCTGATACCACTGCCAGTTATAACCAAGATCCTGCACTGAACTACTGAAAAACCAAAAAATCAGTACAAGGAGCAACAGGAACTGGCTGATATCAAAAAGAGGAGAACGGCTGATTTGAAGCCAGGTATTCCTCTTTTTTTTCGGTGCTAAAATGGGCATATAGGTGGCGATATCAAAGTTTGATGGACTTATAAAAGTCCATCCTGTTTTTGACTTTTTTATGAATCCATTAAGTTTTGATTACAAAGAGAATGCTCATAAGTATAATGGTTGCAGACAACAAACTACCACCATGGACAGTAGCCCTGAATATGTGACGGATTCGCGATTGTTTCCTTGGAAACATACTGAATTAATAACATAAAGTTTACCTTCTGGTATGTTTAAAACGATCATTCACCTCCCTTCGGGACGCCCACTCAAAGACTCAGGAATAACAGATGATCATCGACTTTCACACCCACGCCTTTCCAGACCGGATAGCCGAAAAAGCCATTCCAGCCCTGGCAAGTGCTGGACAGGTAAAAGCCTGCACCACCGGAACCACAGAATCCCTTTTAGCTTCAATGGACAGAGCCGGAATTTCCCGCAGCGTTATCTGTTCCATCGCCACACGCCCTGAACAGTTTGACGCCATCCTGAACTGGTCACAGGTAGTCAAAAACGATCGTCTCATCCCGCTTCCCTCCATTCACCCCGATGATCCGCGCTGTGTGGAACGAGTTTATACCATTCATAAAGGCGGATTTGCAGGAATTAAGATGCACCCCTATTACCAGAATTTCTTTTTGAACGAGAAACGGCTTGATCCTCTCTATGATGCTCTAAGTGACACCGGATTACTCCTTGTTGTTCACTGTGGTTTTGATATCGCCTATCCCCATATCCGCTGTGCAGACCCCGCCTCCGTCCTAGTTCTGCAAAACCGCTTTCCAAAACTGAACCTCATTGCCACCCATTTTGGAGGCTGGAAACTCTGGGATGAAGTGGAGGAACTCCTCATCGGGAAACAGATTTATATGGAAATCTCCTTTGCCCTCCAGTATCTTAACAAAAAACAGATGCTGCGCATGCTGAATAGTCATCCACCCGGACTCCTTCTCTTTGGCAGTGATTCCCCCTGGACAGACCAGAAAGAGTGCATCGCAGAATTACAATCATTGCCACTTCCGGATGAACTGCTCGCCGGTATTCTAGGTAACAATGCACAGAAACTATTATGACAGACATCCCCAGCATATCGAAAAGGCAGTGTGATTCCTGCGGAACAGACCTTCCCGACGGTATACTGTTCTATCACTGCCGCACAGAAATAGTTGCAGCAAAAGATAAAACCATCCCGGATCTGAAACATCCGGATAAGCTTATTGCCCAGGCCCTTTCTGAAATTGCAGGAAAAGACGAAAACGAACTCCTCAAAGACATTTATCAGGAGATCATCCTGCAACTCTGTCCAACCTGCCGAATGACCCTGTTAAAATATATCCGCAGTATGCTGAATCACAGCTGTAAACACTGCACTGACTGCAACCCTGCCCCAGCAACAGAGAAAAAAGGGAAACTGCTGAAGTTCCCCTCGCCAAAAAAACGATACATAACTACCTAGCCCCTGTTTTGTATGGATGCCCCTTGCGAGCCCAGTCATAAACACCATAGCGCAGGTTGTATATCCGCTTAAACCCGAGATCTGCAAGGATCCTTGCCGCAACTGTGGAGCGATTACCCGTTGCGCAGTAAACGAAGATATCCTCATGCTTTTTTGTCTCAAGCTCTCCAATCCTGGCCTGTAACTGTTGAATGGGTATCAGGTAACTCCCCTCAATATAGATCTGCTCATACTCTCCAGGTGTTCTCACATCCAGGATAAAAGGATGCAGGTTTTCCAGTATTTCAGCAGCCTCATCCGCTGTAACCTCTGTATAGTTTGGCCTGACAAGATCAACAACCTTGAGACTTCCTCCTCCTTCACCAAGACTGAACGAGTAGATTCCCGTTGCCTTCATTTTAAAAAATGGCGCGCTACCAGGATCTGGCTGCACCAGCTCTTTATATTTCAGCTCCACAATCTCAAGAGGCAATGAGGCAAATGATTCCGAATACCTGAACTTGATATAATCACCACGATACACTATCAGGTTGTTGTTTTCCGAGGCGGGATCAACATCAAGAACCCGATACCCGGTGATAATCTCGCCGGAGATATCCTCGGCGGCCGCACCCTGTGAGGCAAGCAGCCAGAAAAGAACAGCTGCAGTTGTTGTCAAAATAATACGTTTGTTTTTTAGAAACATAGTCTTGTCTTCTCTGACCAGCTGGAAAAATTTACACGGTTGGTATTACCTTGAAAGGCAAACCATCATAAGTTGGGATATTTTCCCAATAAGATATAGCCACTTCTGTAAAGTGCAATGCTAAAAGAAGATAGAAAGCTAAGAAAAACATACAGAAAAAAAACCGACAGAACACAAAAACGAGCAGGACGGTGGAGCAGATTATTCCGACTGCGGAACATTGAAGTCCCGCAACCGAAATAAATTCCGAAGATTATCAGCTGCGAATCATATCTGCTATCTGGAAGGCAACCTCAAGGCTCTGTTCCGCATTAAGGCGCGGATCACAGGTGGTAAGGTAGTTATTGGCCAGTTCAGCATCAACAATATTTCTGGCGCCACCCGTACACTCGGTCACATTCTCACCGGTCATCTCAAGATGTATCCCCCCAGGAATGGTGCCCTCTGCCCAGTGAGTCTCAAAAAAACAGGTTATTTCGGAGAGGATATCATTGAAATTCCGGGTTTTGTGGCCACTGTTTGCCGTGTAGGTATTGGCGTGCATGGGGTCACAGTTCCAGACAATATTATAGCCCTCTCTCTTAGCTTCCCGAAGCAGGGGTGGCAGTACTTTTTCGATATTTTTCATGCCCAGTCGGGTGATAAGAGTCAGGCGACCCGCCTCGTTCTCGGGATTTAAAACATCGATGAGTCTTTTCACATTATCAAGATCATAATCCGGGCCTATCTTTACTCCGATGGGATTATTAACACCACGCAGGAATTCCACATGGGCACCATCCACCTGACGGGTGCGCTCGCCTATCCAGAGCATATGGGCCGAACAGTCATACCAGCCGCCACCCGTAGAATCCTCACGGGTAAGAGCTGTTTCATAACCCAGCAGCAACGCCTCATGGGAAGTGAAAAACTGGGCCTGTTTCATCTGGGGACTGTCGGGGTCAATGCCGATGGTTTCCATAAACTGCAGGGCCTGGGTAATCTGCTTGCCAAGTCTCTCATAGCTCCGTCCCATGGGAGACTGTTTTACAAACTCCTGATTCCAGGCAGACACCCGCTGCAGGGCAGCAAAACCACCACGGGTAAAAGCACGCAGGAGGTTCAGGGTAGATGCTGCCATATTGTACCCCTGCATCATTCGATTGGGATCTGGTACCCGGGCGGCCTCAACGGGCTCAGGACTGTTTACCATATCACCACGATAGGACATCAACTCAACACCATCCACCATTTCGGTATCTGCTGACCGGGGTTTAGCAAACTGCCCCGCAATTCGACCCACTTTGATAACAGGCTTTCCGCCAGCATAGGTTAGAACCACGGCCATCTGCAACAGTACCCGCAGGGTTTCACGAATCTTAGGAGCAGTCACCTGAGAAAAATTTTCTGAACAATCACCCCCCTGAACCAGAAAAGCATCTCCGGTTACAGCCTTGGCAAGCATGGCCTTCAAATCACGAATTTCCCCTGCAAAAACAAGAGGCGGAAGACGGGAAAGGTCATCAATAACAGCATCATGTGCTGCCATATCGGGCCATTTAGGCTGCTGCAGAGCTGTGTGCTGCTGCCAACTGGTCTTTGTCCATTTACTTTTATCTATTCCCATTATCACTCTCTCTATTCTGGTAATTATCCTGTCGGGTCTAACTCGAACAGGTTTGTTTTTATAGTACCTGTTAAATACTGCGGCAGCAGACCTGAACATCAAAAGCATTCAGGATCCGCAGCTCGCCTTCTCTTTTTTTTCCTGTGGCGGGTGGTAGAAATTCAAAATGCGCCATCAGTTTTTCCGCCTCTTTACGAGTGGGAATTGCCTCCATGCCAGTGGCCAGAACCGCTCCGCTTGCCACGTTAAGCAACTCTGCATCACGGCCGTTGGTTACCACTGCAAAAGGAATCTGATATTGCTTCTCAAGAACTCTGGCCGCAGCAATAGCGGCCCGTTCCCGACTCACCAGAGAACCCGGCCCATAGCGAATAACAATAAATGTTCTGCCCAGCCCTTTCAGGATGACTGTTAGCTCTATGGTGGAACGAACAAACTGTGAGCTGAAGAGTGTTTCGATATAACAGCGCGGCCGAAGTTCCTCCTTTGCATATCCCAGCTCTTCCACCATCATTCTGGAAAGCTTCTGGCGATATCGCTCGTCATCTGTATCAGTCAACTCTTCACCGGTGACATAATCGATGAGGGTTCCATAAACCAGATGGTGAGTTGAAGCGTCATCCACAAGCTCTGCCTCCCTAAACAAAGATGCCCTTCCCTTATGGCACAAGGAAGGGCATCAATACTGCATCCTTCCGCTTATTACAACTCAAGCCATGATTCAGAGAATACGGTCTGACCGGAAAGTGCTTTGTAGGTCTTATAATGCTCAAGGGCAACATCCGAAAGACCGGACACTCCCGGATCATTTCCATCCATCATGGCATGAACCATATCTACATGCTCCTGACGCTCACCTTTGCAGATAGCCATAAGCTCAGCATCGTAGGAGTTGACAATTGCGGTGGAAATTCCATACTTCATGAGCATAATGAGGTAAGTACGATCAAGATACTTGCGAAGATTATCAGCAACACCATTGGAAACATTAGAGAGCCCAACTGTAGATCCGGCACCAGGCGCGATATCCGGCAGCATTTCCATGAACTCAAGACCGGAGGCAATCTGGTCAGCGCCTAGAGTGATAGGAGTTCCGATGGGATCAAAGAGAATCTTCTCATTGGGGATACCACCTTCATTGAGTGCCATCATCAGATCAACGGACATGGCCGCGCGCTCTGCTGAGTCACGTGGCATTCCATCTGCCCCCCAGAGCAGGGCAATCACATCACATTTCATTTCAGCAGCGACAGGAATCATCTGCTCCATACGCTCAGGCTGAGCTGAAATGGAATTCATGAGAGCCTGCTCTTTATTTTTCACAGCCTTGAAACCAGCTGCCATGGCATCCATGTTAGTTGTATCAAGGCAGAGGGGAGTATCAACAACAGCCTCAACGGTCTCCACAACCCAGGGAAGCAGCTCGGTACCGTCTTTTCGTGCAGGTCCGATATTCAGATCAAGGTATGACGCACCCGCATCAGTCTCTTCCTTGGCCATCTCCTGAACAGGCCCTGGAACACGATCCTTCATGGCACCGCCACTACGAGTCCCCATGATATTAATACTTTCTGCGATTGCTTTAACAGTCTGAGCCATTGTTTTCTCCTTAACTCTATAAATTATTGTTTTTTCAGTCGATCCTTATTGATGATAACAAGGAATTTAATTTAATCTTTTTTTTACCTACTGTCAATTAAGAGCATTCCTTCGCGCTCTTGTCACTTTCCGGCAGATGGGAACAGACTCATATCCGTGTGCGGAAGAAAGAGTGCCGCCATATAATGGTTCATGAAATCGAGATTTTCCGATAGCTCCATGTTGGTCATCAAGGTCCGTACAGCCACCCTCTCACGAAAACGACGATGATCGGTCAAGCTTATCTGGCAACCAAGCATGGAGGCATTACCAATGTAAAAAAAACGCTCCCGCTCGATATCCGGCAGCAGGCCGATGGATATGGCACGCTCAAGGTCAATATAAGCACCAAAGTTACCGGCAAGGATCACCCGGTCAAGATCTTCAAAGGTGAGTCCCACTGATTCCAACAACGTCTGATAGCCGGCATACATGGCACCCTTGGCTCGAATGAGATTATCAAGATCGACCTCAGTGATCACGATATCTTCACCTATCATAGAGTCACGATCCCAGGCCAGAACATATTCCCAGCGATCTTCACCCTCTCGAATCCTGGGATGATCCAGAGTCCGGTTAAATTTCCCCTGGGGATCAACGACACCTGCTTCGAGGAGCTCGGATACAATGGAGATCAGCCCGGAACCACAAATACCACGCGGCTTGGTCTGGCCAATGGTCACAATCATCGGATCATAGGTTTCCGGGTGAATCTGGAAATTCTCAATGGCTCCTTGGCTGGCTCGCATTCCAAACTTGATGCCACCACCCTCAAATGCGGGGCCTGCAGAGCACGCGGCACAGACCATCCAGTCCTGGTTGCCAACGACAATTTCACCATTGGTTCCGATATCGATAAAAAGAGAGATTTTCTCACTCTTCTGCATCTGGCAGGCGTGAACTCCGGCCACAATATCCCCCCCCACATAGGAGGAAATACAGGGGTAAAGAAACATCCTGACCGATGGATGCGCCATAATACCAAGTCCAGCTGCCTTGGTGAGCGGAAACTGGCTGACACTGGGGACATAGGGCGATTCCCGCAGGAATTTAGGATTAATGGCCAGCATCAAATGGGCCATGACCGTGTTACCGGCCGTCATTATATAACTGATATCACTGGGGCTGATAATAACCTTCCGGCACACCTCTTCAATGATATTATTGATGGTGTAAATCACCTTTTCCTGCAGACCTTTCAAGCCACCAGGCCTTTGGGAATATATCATTCTGGAAATAACATCTTCGCCATAGCCAATCTGGGCATTATAGCCAGAACCATCCGCGATAATCTCGCCGGTGTTAAGATCAATGAGCACTCCGCCACAGGTGGTGGTACCGATATCCACAGCTAGTCCATAGAGACGGTCAGTGGTATCACCAGATTCCACAGCTATGATCCGATCTGGCTCTGTCTGGCCTTTACCATGCAGTAGAATCACGGTCACATCCCAGTTAGCCTCCCGCAGAATCAGAGACAACTCATGGATCAGTTCCGGATGATCATAACTGGGCTCAAGACTATCCGGGTTTGCATTTTTCAGAGCACGCATCAAACGCTGCATGTCTGAAATATTATCTTCCAGGGTGGGGGGTGGAATTTTCAGAAAAACTTTGCCAACCGGAGGATTCACATCCCAGGTTCCAATCAGTGATTCAAGAGATCTTGCCGAAATGGATCTGGTAGTTTTGGGAGCACGCTTTAATGCTTTACCGTCAGCTTTAACCATATCAGGAATACGGACTGTGATATCAGAGACAACCTTTGCCTTACAGGCCAGACGCACACCTTTGTCATACTCATCCTGCTTCAGTGAGGCCGCACTGTCCGAATCCACATCTCCTTTCTCCAGAATGACCTTACATTTTCCACAGACTCCATCCCCACCACAGAATGCATGAATATATACTCCTGCTGTTGCTGCCGCTGTCAAAAGATTCTCACCATCTTCCACAGTGACATGGACGTCGTCGGGCAAAAAATGTATGTTATGTTCCATAGGGTTTCTCTCTGGTCAAAATTCAAGTGCTTTTAAGTCAGCTTAAAAATAACAGGAAGTGGCACCTTGTCAAGAAATATTACTTATGATTCACATAACCAAAATTGAACGTTTGCCTTGTGCTGCCGCTCTGGTAATTATTCCCTGAATCCGTGCCGGTTTCACAATCGTCTTTTTATAACATATTGAAATACAAAATAATAACTTGTAATAAGGTATCATTGAGTGATTCATTCATCTCTCTGCATGGCGACCAGACCATCGAATACTCACGCTATTTAAACTATGATAAGGAATTTATGAAACAGCAAAAATCAGGATATTTCTGGCTCAAGGCCTGCATCAGTGCAAATCCGACATTGGAGGATGCCATTATTGATTATCTGCTTGGAGTCATGGGCGCCAGTATTGAGCAGAGCGTGGACACTGGAGGAAATGACATCTGTCTTAATGTGTATCTCAAGGAACAAAGTCCCGATAGCGCCACCCGGCATGTACTGCAGGAAAAGATCCAGCGGCACCTCGTGGAGCTGGCAGCCATATTTCAGGTAGATGTACCACAAATTACCTGGGAACAGATTGAGGATCAGGACTGGTCAAGTAACTGGAAAATCCATTTCAAACCTTTCTCAATAATAGAAAACCTGGTTATCGCCCCCACCTGGGAAGAATATATGGCCACTGCTGATGAAAAGGTTATTGTCATGGATCCAGGAATGGCATTTGGCACCGGCCATCACGCAACCACCAGCCTCAGCCTCAACTTTCTCAGACAACGGATGTCCGGAAAAACCGGTCAGCGAGTCCTTGATGTGGGCACCGGAACAGGAATTCTAGCGATGGGGGCTGCCCTTTTCGGGTCAGCACGCGTTCTTGGGATTGACAATGATCCTGAAGCAGTACGTGCTGCCGGTAAAAATCTTCTTCTTAATAGACTGGAGAATGTGGTGGAAGTATCCCTGGAGCCCCTTCAGGGGATCCAGGAAGAATTTGATATCATTGTAGCAAATATTATCCATGACATACTCGCTGAAATGAGATCGAACTTTTGGGAGCTGCTGGCAGCAGGAGGGGAGCTTGTTGTTTCAGGTATCCTCCATGGAGAACAGGAGGAGAACGTCATCAGACTTTACACGGATTGCGGTTTTACACTGGCAGGGCAAGAGCGGCAAGACGAATGGATTGCCCTCTGTTTCACAAAACAGAGTTGTTAATCAACTCTCCATATCCTCAGGTGTTTCCATGGGACTGAGGCGATAATTTTCATCAAACATGATACCCATGCCCGTTGGCTCACACCTGGTAACAATCCCGGAAGCACTTACCCATACCCGGGTTCCCTTCCAGGCTTTAAGGGTTTCAAGAGAAAGCACAAACTTCAAGGTCTGCAGATCTTCAAGGGACAAAAGAAATTCCAGCCGGACTTTGCTCACTAGCGGCAAGGGGTGATCCGTTTCGATAAAGGCACCACCAGCACTGATATTGGCAGTTAAAAACTCCATCATCGGTGTTTTACCAGACAATGTTTCAGCAGTCACTTTTGTCTGTATTCGCATGAAAAAACGTTCATGCACCCTGCGCTCTTTTCCTGACATCGTTCCTCCTTAATTATTCACCATGACTCTATGGCAGCATTATGATTGCCATCCAGGCAGCATATTGAAGTAATGGCACAAACTTACAACCTGGTATGTCCCCAACAAACCAGGAATCATCATCTAAAACTCACTGATTTAGGTTCACATCAGCTTTTATCTTCATCAAAATACTACTTTTTTCACTGAAATCACCGCTGGCTAATATGGTTCCCAGAATATCTGAATCTCGCTCAACTAGACTGTTTACTCCACCAAACTCAACCCATTCAGAATGGGGCACCGAAATGGTGGTGGAGGCATCCACGAAGCGAAAATTCTCTGCATCACCATTTGCCAGCCAGCTGATACGCGGAGTCACCGTAACGACAACCTGATCTCCAACGACCACGGGAGATACCTCCATTCCGGTTTCAATGGTTCGTATCCCTTTAAAAAAAATCGGCATCCCATGACGCCTGAATAAAAAATGCCACTCCTCAGTCACCAGCACCTGCCGTGCCATGCGGATATAGCCGCTGCTCCCAGATGAGACCAGGATAAATGAACGTTTTTTTCCGGTTTGCTGAGCATCAGAATAACGAAAATGAGGCTCTTCAGTGGAAAGATAACGACCCCTCTTTCCATTTTTTCCAAAACTGGCAATCTCATCATTATCAGCAGCGTCGAGTGCAATCTGTACTTTCACTTGAGCTACAGGCCGATCAGAGGTAAGCAGCAGCACTCTTATCTCATCAATAACTTCAGGAGTGTCGTTCACCACTATCATGTTCCCAAAACTGTCTGCCACAGCACTGCCATCCGGAGATAAAAATACTTCAACAACAGGCAAAACCTCAGCCGCCAGGCGATTTTTGAGTTTGAACAGCTCGGTCTCAGCCAGACAGATCTCCGCAAAAACAGAAAGTAGTATCAAGAAACAAAGAAGTGTCAATATTCTTATAACCGTACCTCCCTTTCTAGAAAGAGTATCGTTTCCATTATTAGTTAGCAACTTTTTTCTTTTCTCACCCTGACAGTATTGCCACAAAGTTCCTTCAGTGAAAGGGCCTTGGGGTATTTTCATGATCTCAGTTTTTTTTCATTCCAATCTGCTGCAAAAGAGGCCAGTTTTCAACTTTTCGTCCATCTCCAGGCAACTGCTTCCCGGAAAAGAAAACGTGAAGGGAAAACAGCTGTATTATTCTTTTCCCAGCGATTTTTGCCGCCACTCTGATGGTGAGACCCCGGTATGCTGCTTGAATATCTTTGAAAAATAAGCTGCTGAACCATAGCCTGCCTGTTCGGCCACCGTTGCAACACGGTTTCCGGGATCCCGCAGCAGATCCATTGCCAGACGCAGCTTCCGCAGCTGTTTGTATTCTCTCCAGCTGATCCCAAGACGCTGCATCTCACGCTGCACTGATCTCCTGGACATGGCCAGCCTTTCAGCGACATCGTCTAGCCCTGCGGAGGATAACTCTACCTCAGTGGCAAAAGCAGAGTGTAACTTCTCCAGGAAAGCATCCTCCGTCACCGGTTCCCTGAGTTGCTGTTCCGGGCCCTCTGGCAGCCCACCGATGATCAACCGTTTTACCTGCTCCACCACACGCTCTCTATTGGCAATAAGCCCCTGAACACGAAGAAGCAGCTCCTGATTGTTAAATGGTTTCTCCATAAATGAATCAGCAGAAAGGCCAAGTCCTGTGAGGCGGCGCTCCTCATTGCCCTGAGCAGTGAGGATAATTACCGGGATATGAGATGTACGATTATCTTCCTTTAACTTTCTGGTGAAATCAAACCCGGACTCACCCGGCAGCATGAGGTCGGTGAGGACAAGATCCGGGATCTTCTCAAGTGCCAGCACCCACCCCTGTTCCGCCGTACTGGTACTGAGGCAGTTCCAATGAGATGGGAAAAGGCTTGGCAGCAGCTCCAGCAAGTCATGATCATCCTCCACCAGCAGAATGGTATATGGCTTCCCGGAATCCACAAATGCTTGCTGCCCTGTAAAATGTTCTATGCTGTTACTGCCTGGCTCAGACAGTCTCTCAGCCCCTCCTTCCCCAAGGGGAAGACTCAACACAAAGTGCGCTCCTGTTCTTTTGGTGCTGCTCTCCAACACCACCTTCCCACCGGCAGCTTCTGCGGCCTCACGAACAAACGCCAGACCTATGCCCCAGCCATCAGTGGAAACAGCAGATCCACCTCGCTTGAACCAGTCGAAGATAACCTCCTCCTGACCTTCTGGAACACCACAACCGTTATCATCAACAACGAGATGAAAAAATTTTTTGTCTGAAGAAACCTCCACCTGAATGATATCACCACGTTTGGTATATTTGCAGGCATTAGAGAGCAGATTGGATACCAGCATCAGGAAAGTTTTCCGCGGCAGGGGGAGCCACAACTCTTCAGACAGTCCACTGAAATGCAACTCTTTGCCTTCCATTTCCGCCTGCAGTATGTAAGGTGTAAGGATCTCAGAAAGCGCTGCCTGTACCTGAAACACTTCCACGTCCTGACGATTATGCACATCCCGGCGACTGAGGTCAAGGATGTCACCCAGCAGTCTGTCCAGACGCAGAGAACTCTGCATGGCCATGGGAACCTTTACCAGAGCATCAACGCCATACTTCTGTACTGATTCCAGAACCGAAATGATCACAGAAAGCGGCGTTCTGATTTCATGTGAAATCCCACGAAAGAGCCGTTCCCGGGTTTTCATCAAATGATCCAGCTGACTGTTCTTCTCTGCCAGATGGATACTTGAAGCTTTAAGTTCAGAGGTACGTTCAGCCACAAGCCCCTCCAGCACCTTTGCGCGCCTTCGGAGTCCTCGGCCATAGAGGAGAAAAGCAGAGAAGATTGCAGACAGGGCCAGAAACAGATAAAATAGATAGGCCTGTACAGTTCGCCATGGGGGCGCATGCACTGTAAAAGAGACCGGTGATGTCAGTGCCTGCCACTGCCCATGCCGATCCTCTGCTCGAACCTGAAAGATATACCGGCCGGGAGCCAACCCGGAGTAACTGGTCATACGCTGCTTTCCTTTCCCTTTCCAGCCACTATCCACGCCATGGAGAAAGGTCTCATAGCTGACAGCATCACGGGGACCAAAATGCAGTACACTGTAATTAAAACTAATACTGCTATCCTGCCAACCCAGCTCAAGCTGACTTTTCTCGGTTAACAGGAAATCCTGTTTTTCTGTTTCCCCATAAACATGGGCCTGCAACTGCAACGGCGGGGCTGGTTTTGGCTGTTCCGGCCCTGGAACTGACAGGGGTGAAAAAATGGTAAACCCTGCAAGGCCGCCAAAGGCGAGCCGACCATCAGTAAGTTTATGCCAGGCATTAAAATTAAATTCATTGTCCGGTAGTCCATCAGAACTGAAATAACTCTCAACCTCCAGGGTTGCTGAATTAATTCTTGCCAAGCCTCCCAGGGTACTCACCCACATATACTGCCCGGCACGGATAGCACAATAGGCGGCATTACTCGGCAATCCATTTTCCTCACGAATAATGATTGCCTCTTCGGTCTCTCTGTCAAGAATAGTAACCCCGCCTTCACTGGCCATCCAGATCCTGGCCTGTGCATCCTCACCCAGGCCGCGAACCCCTTCCCCGGCAAGGATCTGGCCGCTCCCCTGATCAAAGGATCCAGGATGCCAAACCTTCACAGGATCACCCGCCTTATCAAGAAGCAGCAGACCCTTACTGGTTCCCACCCAGATCCCTCCACTGCTGTCCTCGAAAAGAGCACGGATTCGCTGATGGGGCAGTGCAAGCGAAGTCCCCTGATCCGGCATATAGTTGCGAAGTGTTGCGCTTACCGGGTCAAACCGGTTCAACCCCTTACTGGCCCCTATCCAGAGATTACCCCGGCTGTCTTTCAGCAGGAGCCTCACATAAGGGTGTGTCAGCTCCTGTCCTTCTTCAAGAAGATCTGAAAAGGGGACAAGTTCACCGGTGTTGACATTGAACCGGACTAGGCCGCTATACCGCGCCGCTATCCAGAGATACTCTCCATCCATCAGAAGAGAACGAATATCATCCTTCCGCACGTTCTGCCACAGCGCTTTGGGATAAACATTTTGGGGCAGTGTATATTCATTTTTTTCAAGATCCAGTCGTGAAAGTCCTTTATTGGAGGCAACCCAAAGGGCACTGCTTCCCTCTGATGCAAATGACCAGATGAGATTTCCAGCAAGCCCCCCCGGCTCACCGGGAGTTGCTCGATAAGCTCGAAATGGAGGGTCAGGGTCAAACCAGATCAGCCCGCGATCAAAGGTTCCCACCCAGATCTTCCCATCACTGCCACGAATAATCTCCATGATGATATCACTTGCCAGGGAATATGGATCCCCCCGATGATTTCTGTAGAGATCCATTGTTTCAGTAACCGGATCAAACAGGGACAAGCCGCCATTCCAGGTACCAATCCAAAGTCTGCCATCAGCGCCATCTGCAATGGCCATCACATCATTTGACTCAAGATCACTGTTGCCGGTGTTGTAGTGTTTAAAAGAAACAGTATCCGTCCCGTGCTGCACTCGAACCAGACCGTTATTCTGCCCGCCAGCCCAGAGGTTCCCCTGCCTGTCCATCATCATCATATTAAAAGTATCATCACTGAGACCAGAATGACCGGACTGATACCAGGTCACACCACCATTCTCTCGCTGAAACCTTCCCAACCCTTTTCCCCTGGTAGAAAACCACACCTCATCATCTTTCAGAACAACTCCTGTTACGGTATTGTTTAGAGTCGATCCGTCAGGAAGTAGCAGCTCCACATTGTGAAGACTGGTTGCAATCTCGGCAGCATCAGAATGTCCGACTCCGAGACGATACAGCCCGGAGTCTGTCCCAAGCCACAGCTCTTCACCATTGGGATCTGCCACAATGACCATGATATCCGCAGAACCCAGATCCCGGATCTGGACAACCCGGTCTGTCTTCGGAATAATTGCATTAAGACCACCACCCATGGTACCCGCCCATATCCGTCCCTGGAAATCTTCTGCAAGTGCTGAAACATAATTGTCAGAAAGTGTTGCCCGATTACCATGCTGCTTTCGAAAAGAATGCATTTCATAGCCATCAAACCGGACCAGACCGTCTTCGGTTCCTATCCAGATAAAACCTGTGCTGTCCTGAAGCAGTGCCCGGGCAGTATTCTGCGGCAGGCCATCGGAAGAAGAGAGAGAACTGAAGGATACAGGAGGGGGAGCCGCGACAGAAAAAAAGGCACTCAGAGCAAGCAAAATTGTTACCATAAAACATACAATCACTATCCATTCCTCACAAAAATAGCGGTAACAGGAAGCTTTCCGCCTTACATCTTCATTTTTCGGTCACATCCATTTTCAACACGTTACCAAAAGCACATTTTGAGACTTTGAAACCAAAACTGGCACAAAAACACATTTTTTTGGCGCAAAGCAACATGGACTTAATTCGTTGGAACCTCTATACTCTTTTGAGTATCAAAATGTGCTTTCAGCAGATTCGATCACAATTCTTTTTCCAGAAAACAAACGGACTAGGTAATGTTATGTCTATCTTAGAACAAGATCAATCAAAACCTGAAAAGAGTCTGCAGCCACATTATCTCTTTGTTGATGATGACCTGTCCATACTTAATCTCTTTGAAAGTTTTTTTTCGGGTTCTGCAGCAGTCAGTCTGGCGAAGGATGGTGTCGAAGCACTCGACAAGGTAACTACCCAATCATTCGATGCCATCATTTCTGATGTGGACATGCCGATCCTAAACGGTATCGACCTTTTCAAGTCTCTCCATTCAGCTGATCCCTCCATTACCACACGGTTCTTGTTCTGTACCGGACACCCGTCCGCAGAACTGGAACACTTCTGTACACAATATCAGGTTCGCATTATATCCAAGCCGGTGAGCCTCAAAGTTCTCCAGGAAGAACTTACAATTCTCTGCAAAAAATAAAGCACCAAAGCACCCTCCTTTTTTATTCATACTCGAATCCATGTCCGCTCGATAGTGATGCAGTCTGGTTTTTTTTGAACACGTTAGTTATAGTATACCATATCAATGTGTTCACAGAAAACCATCACGCATTCAGGATTACCACAACACAGACAAATTACCACCACTCGGAGATTCGCCCTGCCATGCGCCGTTTTTTTATCCATCCGGACACAGAAATTCACGACGAGATCATCCTCTCAGAACAGGAGACTCATCATATATGCAACGTTCTACGGCTGCAGCCAGGCACGTTACTGCAATTGCTCGATGGGAATGGAAATATCCATGATGCTGAAATTATCTCCCTTGGCAGACAGGCCAGACTTCGCATTCTCTCCTCCATCCACGTTGAACGGGATACCACTCCACTACGGGTCTGTCAAAGTATTCTCAAAGCCCAGAAGATGGAACTGCTCATACAGAAATGCACAGAACTCGGTGTTACAGAGTTCACCCCTTTTCACAGTGAACGATGCCAGTTCAAAAAGACCGAATTCACCAAAATATCACAGAAATATCCACGCTGGCAGCGTATCATCGAGGAAGCGTGCAAACAGTGCAATAACCCCATCATGATGCGCCTAACCCCGCTGCTCTCCTTTGAAGAAATGCTTGACCAACAGAACTCTACTGTGCAAAAAATTCTTTTCTGGGAAGAAGAGGAGCCGGAAAACTCTCTGCATGCCACAACCCTTCAGAAAAATGGGGCCGGATTACAACTGGTCTTTGGTCCGGAGGGAGGATTTCCGGCAACTGAAGTGGCAAGGGCAAGAAAGAGACACTTTCTTACCCTGAGCCTCGGCCCCCGTATCTTAAAAGCTGAAACTGCCAATATTGCTGCAGTCTCCATTATTCAACACCTGCTGGAAAATATGTAGAAGCAACAGGCCTGACCTCTTTTTCCAGAACTACTTTTTTTCATTTTGCATAATGGCAAAAACAGGTATACCCTCTTACTGGCACCTTTCTGAACCCGTGAACGTTTAATGGTGAACTTTTACGAGCCCATCATACTTGATTGTGAGTTTTATATTTGCGTTTCTGTATCTTGTTAAGAAAACAATGACGAAGCCGACACGGATTCAGGATCTTTTTCATTTACCCATAAACAGAGGTCTGTGAAAAACTCAACAATTCACTGACCCGCAGGAAACAAGAGGTAGCAAATGTCCAAGTGGTATGTAGCCGTTGATGGTCAGTCCGTTGGCCCCATGTCAACCAGTCAGCTTTCCTCCGCTCTATCGTCCGGAAAATATCCCACATCCAGTATGGTATGGTGTAATGGCTTCGCAGACTGGAAACCGGCAACAGAAGTTGCAGAACTCAGTAGCCCGGCCCAGGCATCTGCACCACCGCCAGTTTCAACTTCACAGTCCCATGAAATTGATTTTGAGATTTTCGGCCATGAGATGCAGTTTGTGGAAATTGAACTTGACCCGCAGGAGAGCGTGGTTTCAGAAGCCGGAGCCATGATGTATATGTCAAACGGCATCATAATGGATACCATCTTTGGTGATGGCTCTCAGCAATCCCAATCCGGAGGATTTTTTGATAAGATGCTCGGTGCCGGAAAACGATTGATCAGTGGCGAAGGGCTCTTTATCACCATGTTCACCCATAATGGCCAAGGGAAAGCTAAGGTGGCCTTTGCATCTCCCTATCCCGGAAAAATAATCCCCCTTGATCTGAAAAAATACAGCAACAGGATCATCTGCCAGAAAGATGCCTTTCTCTGCGCCGCAAAAGGGGTTTCCATAGGCATCGCCTTCCAGAAAAAGATAGGTACTGCACTCTTTGGTGGTGAAGGTTTTATCATGCAACAACTCGACGGCGACGGACTCAGTTTTCTCCACGCCGGTGGAACGATAATCGAAAAAGAGCTGGCCGCCGGCGAAACTCTGCGAGTAGACACAGGATGTCTGGTGGCTCTTACCCAGACAGTCAACTATGATATAGAGTTTGTCGGAAACGTAAAATCTGCAATCTTTGGTGGGGAAAGCTTCTTCTTCGCTACCCTCCAGGGCCCCGGCCATGTCTGGTTACAATCTCTACCCTTCTCACGTCTAGCCGGCCGCATCTACCAAGCCGCACCCCAGACAGGTGGCCAGACAGTAGGAGAAGGTTCGGTTCTGGGCGGACTTGCCTCAATGTTTGAGCGTTAACAAGTCCCAGAATCCGTGAGTGTTCCGATGGTAAAGCATCCTGTTTCCGAAAAGACGTTGATTGTGGTGAACTAAATCAATGGGCTCAAAAGAAACAGGATGCGTTGATAGCAAATGCCAGAAGGGAAAAGCACTCTCTCCTCCTGGTTATTTTGCTATCCCGCCTGCTCCACAAGAAAGGTTCTGATTTCAGAGCTGAGACCAAGCCTGTCTCCAAGCTCATTGAGCCAGACCTGTTCTGCCTCTGTATCCACCTTTATGGTTGCTACTGCCAGCATAAACATGGTTTGAGCAGCTGCGGGATCATCAATACCTGCAGTCAGTTCAACCAGATCTTTGGGCCTGTGCAGCTCCTGTACCAGAAACATCTTCTCTTCACCATCGAGGTCAGCACCTTTGAGGCGATCAAGGATGGCCTTCTCTTCTGACTCATCGATCACCCCATCAGCATGTGCCGCACCTATCATGACCTGAATCATTCGCAGAGCAAGATCCTGTCCTGAAAGTCCTTGCGCCGCCGCCTCATTTGTTTTTGGAGGGGATGGCACTGGAGGCGGTGGAGGTGGGGTGGGATTTGCACCTGACGGTAATGGTGGCGGTGGAGTATTTACAGATGTCCCCGATGATGCCTTCCCCTTCTTGTCCTTTAATATTTCATAAGCTCCTACACCAAGACCAATTGCAGTCATTAATCCGGCCCCGGAGGTCAATGAATCAAGGAAGCCACCTCCTTTTTTACTTTTGGTCCCACCAGGCAGCGTCTGCTGTAAAATTTTTCCTAACAATTTTTCTGCATTAATCATTAAAACCCCTCTCATTTACACCTTAATCCGTAACGGATGAGCGAATGTAACTGTTCAACATAGTAACTCTTCACATCGTAAAAACAAAAAACAACTACAGCCTTCTTAAGTTGTTTACAAGTGATGTATTTTACAGTGTATTATACCACCCTACCCCTCGCACCATTTTATCATATTTATTACCCGCCATCAAATCCCCTCCAAAATCCGTCTGTAATATGAAAGTTTATCACTGCTGATCTTGTAAAAAGGTTAAAAATCGGCTGGCAAGCAGGGCCCGCGTAGGCCCTCCAAAAGACCGACCTCATACTTACTCCAAGAATATTTCCTGCGGGCGCGAGACGCGCATTATTTGTTTGATTTTGGAGTTCCAGAGTATTTTGTAATTAAACGGAAAAATGTACCCCACGGGCACTTCCTAAAAGGCGCACAACCAAGCAAATCAATCAACCAAAACGCAACAAAGTCAGGATCGAACAGAGGCGTAACCTCATTGTCCCATATAACCGTTATCAGGCTTCAGCCCTCCACCTCTGGCACTCTGCACTGCCAGCTGGTCGCAGCGCTCGTTCAAAGGATGTCCGGCGTGCCCCTTAATCCAGTTAAAGCTGATATCAAGGCCCTCTATAAGATCCAATAACCTCTCCCACAGATCCGCATTGACGGCGGGACTGCCATCAGCTTTCCGCCATCCCCTCTTTCGCCAGCCTGTTGCCCATCCCCTGCTGATACCATTCACCACATATTTGGAATCTGAGAAAAGGGCCACCGGCTCAGTGCTGGATGGCAGTGCCTCTATCCCTTTTATACAGGCCATAAGCTCCATTCTATTATTGGTGGTGCGCTGGTAGCCGCCGGATATCTCATGTGACTCTCCATTTATCAGGAGTACCACACCATATCCACCTGGGCCGGGATTATTAATAGCGCCACCATCAGTATAGATCTCTATGGCAGCAGATGAGGAAGGAGACAGCTTCTGATACTTCCGTGGTGTGATTGTGACTTTTTTCGTCTTTTTACTCCACTGCGGATCAGCCAGCCATGATTTTGCCTCAGCCAGACTGACAAAACCTTTGTAACGTGCCCCACCATAGCCCTTTACCTGCAATTCAGCCTCTGGCCAGGATGTATATATTCCCGGTTTTTTCCCGCAGGCCACTGCATAAAATTTCTTTTTCGCCATACTGTTCTTCCAAAAACAAAAAAAACCGTCAAAAGCCAAGCCTTTGACGGTTCATCAATTTTCCAGGAGATGCTTTTCAATTAATCATCCCGATCACAAAAAAACCTATAATAACAAACACAAAAAACACTCCGACTTTAACACAAACAGAATGATCCTCTTCCGTTTTCACATGCCCATGTCCACTCATTTTTTCTCCTCCCTAGATAAAAAAGTTCAAACCACAGGTATATATGAACAACTTTAAAGAGATTTGTCGATCTCTTTATCTGTTTTTGTGAGTTTATTTGAACCCGTGAGCATTTTGAACGATTTGATCTTTGCAGACTCTATCGAACCATCCAAAACAAGAACGTCATCACATGATCGGTGCTCACAGATTCAGGGGGTTATTTTTTAGCGATGTCCATCAGACTCGCCACCACCATGGTCATCGTCTCCGTCTTCTCCATCAGAATCATCATCTCCATCAGAATCATCATCTCCACCGGAGCCGCCATGGTCATCATCTCCACCGGAGCCGCCATGGTCATCATCACCACCGGAGCCACCATGGTCATCACCACCACTGGAGCCACCATGGTCATCATCGCCACCGGAGCCACCATGGTCATCATCGCCACCACCGTGATCGTCATCGCCACCACCTTCACCATCATGGGAACGCTCACCTCTCTCCCCCATATCATCTTCTCCAGCCATTCCCATACCGTGGTTTTCACCCCTGTCATGACTTAAGCCATAGCCGGATTCAGATGAATGATCACCTCTTCCCATATCATCCACAGAATCCAATGATCGCTCGGTGGCATCTGCCAGCTCATCGGGATCCACACCAACAATATCATCTTCATCGTCGTCCAGTTCATCCGACTTCATCCCATGATGCTGCTTACCATTTGTGTTCCCAAGACCAAGCAAGCCGGGTTTAGTCCCAAGTTCGTTAGCTATCGCCCCCCAGCCCATCCTGTCTTCCCGCATGGCCTCTATGGTCTCAACATCAACACCCGTCAACCCAGAAATCACATCAGCATATGCCTCTTCGGCCTTACTCAGTTTTTCCTGTGCATCTTCAATAACCTCTTCATCTGCTGTTGCAAGAGCATCCTCAAAATCCTGAGTTGCATCCTCAACGTCTTCTAAGGCATCTTCCACTTCTGCCGGCGTGTCTGCAGCCTGCTCTTCCACTTCTGCCATGGCAGCCATCGCCTCTTCAGGGCTTCCATAAGCCGGTCCATCACCAACTGCTGCATAGAGTGGCTGGGTCATCACAGTGCCACCAAAAACCAGAAAAAATGCATACATTTTTAAATATTTTTTTGACTTCATATCCGACGCTCCTTTAAAGTTGTTAAATTATCCGGTTGACTGAAAACCAGAACGCTCTGCTTCAGTGCAGATTTTTTCGTTTCCTTTACTATCATTTCTGCCTGACCAAACCAGCTGATATTAACATGCTTATCCTCAGGAAGAAGGCTGAGCAACTCCTCTCTCAGAAGCATTGCACGCTCCTTTGCAACGGCCTGTCCGGCCGCATCAAAGACAACAATATTCAGTGTTTTCCCTGGAGTCCGCATATACTGTTCGGCCAGCCAGGATATTTCGTGTTCCCGAAGAGCCTCATTGTCACTCAACAGGGCCTCCGGATGAATCACAACCTGCCTGTATCCGAGCTGTGCGGTACGAAAATCAAACCGTCCCATCTCATTAAGGTGACTCACAGCTCTGTAGCTCTTACGACCAGTCCGGTTCGCTGACAAATACTGCCGCCAGGCCTTACTCTCTTCAACAGCATCACCTTGCATCTTGTAGATAAGGCCAATGTTATAGAGCACACTCTGGTCTTGTGGATTCAAGGCAAGTATCTGGCGATAACTCGCAAGGGCTCCATCAAGATCACCATTTTCAAGCTGGTTATGACCAAGGTTGAGAAGAGCGGGCAGATAATTGGGGTATTTACTGACCATTCGTTGATATTGCTTCCGTTCAAGCTCAGAATCTCCCACTGCCTGAAATGCCACTGCCTGCCAGAGGCCATACTCAGGTTTCCCGGGATCAAGCATGGCCGCCCTTTTAAGATAGACCAGAGCCCTTTCCGGCTCACCACCCTCATAAAGGCCACGACCGATATAATAACTGGCCTCACTGGTCAAATCTGACACGACGGGCAACTCCATATCAGTCTCGTAAGACCCCGCATTCAGAGAACCAAGAAAAAATGCTGCCGCAACAGCAGCTGCCAGCATGCCGCATTTAGCAGGTTGGATATTTATGACAAAGGTGCCGTAATACATTTCCTTCAGCCGTTTCAGAAAACTCGGCTTTTCTTCAATAATCATGTCCATGACCCGATCATTTATATCGCCCGGAACTTCTCTTTCAGGAAGTTGGCTTAACAGCTCCTCTATCCTCCTGATATCATCCTTTTCATTCTTCATCTTCTATCAACCCCATGAATGATTTTACGCAGCTGTTTCAAGGCACGGGAGAGTCGCATTTTCACCGCACTCTCTCCCATATCGAAAATCTCCACTATCTCTTTAATGGATCGCTCCTGTTGATAACGAAGTATCACCATTTCACGATTTCTGTGAGATAACTGCCCCAGGGCATCCTCAAGGAACTTTATTTCCTCACTTCGCTCAAGGCCTTCTTCCTGCCTGGAAACAGAACCCGGCACTTTAAGCTCGTTGTCTACCAACTCTGTACATAACTCCTGGCTCCTGCACCTCTTACGATACCAGTCCCTGGCAAGATTAACCGCCAATGCGTACAGCCAGGAAAAAAAACGATCGTCGTAGCGATACTGGTCAAGGCGGCTGTAGGCTTTGACAAATACTTCCTGGGTCAAATCTGCGGCATCATCATCATTATGACTGTATCGGAACATCAAGTTGAAGATCTGGCGTTCATAACGACTGACAAGAAACCGGTATCGGTTCCTGCTGCCACCCAACACCTGTTTCACTATTTCATCATCAGCCGCTTCCATAACATTCCGGTACAGTAATCTATTGAATCCTGCTCCTTATCTATGTTGTTATACGATCACCCTTGAAAAGGGTCACATCTTTTATGTATTTCATTATTCCGGAATCATTCGATGATGATGTAAGGGCATTCCCGGACAACCTCCCGAACAGCAAACATCCCGACTCTCTGTTGCACAAAAAAGCGGAGTGAAGCAAGATCCGCCACACTCCGCAACCAATGAATATCACTTTTGAATAGATCACCCGGGATTTTCATCGAGTGAGAAAGAAACGTACCGATTCTCCTATGGCCACTTTTTTCCCCTTCGCCGTTACAGTATCATCCACATCAAACCAGCTGATATTAACCCGTCCCTCCAACTGGGGAAAGTTCTCCAACAGATACTCACGGATACTTTCAGCTCTAGCCTGTGCAAGAAGCTTATTGTTTTTCTGGTACACAAGCACCTGAAGGGTATACTCAGGCATATTGGAAACAATTTCTCCTATCAGATTCAAAGACTTATAGGAACTTTTGCTGAGTTTTCCATCAAATGCTTTAAACCATATTTTAGTCAGAGTCACCCTCCTCAAACCCAGCTTATGGTTTCTATAACTAAAATCCTCCAGACGGTTGAGATGATCTGTTGCCCGCAAAGCCATTGGACCAGCCGGATATTTCCTGAGGAAAATGCGCCAGGCCAGTTTTTCTTCTGGGCTTCGCTCAAGAATATGCATTATCAATGCTCTATTATACAAAGCACTCTGATTTCGAGGAGCCAGCTCCAGCACCTGTTTATAACTGGCTAAAGCATTTTCCACCTGCCCCTTTTTCAACAGATTATGGCCAAGATAGAGGTGCGCTGCGACATAGGATGGATTCAGCAGCAAAACTTTTTCGTATTGTGCTGCTTCCTTTTTTGCCATTTTTCTTTCACCATATGCAACACCTAGCCAGAACTGGTAATCGGCATTGTCCGGCCCCAGGCGAGCCGCTTTCTGCAGATACGGTAAGGCACTTTCAACCTTCTCCTGGGCCATAAAAAATCGCCCAAGATAAAAATTTGCCTCAGCCGAGCTCGGCTTTTCTTTCACAATTTCCTGGAATCGCTCTGCACCACCAGCATAGTTTTCGGTCATCAGATAACCGTATCCCTCAATATTACTCCCTATATCCATTCCGGCACAGCCTGATAAAAAGGACAGCGTCAGCCCGACCAGTAATGTTTTTCTAATCTTCATCAAAAAGAAACCTCCTCAAAATTTTCAACTTCATGTATACAATTTCACCAGTGTTACGCTACCATTCATTTGAAATCACACAGATTTTATACGCCTGAAAAATGATCCCGTCACATCGTTACAGAAAAAAACCCGTACTGGAAAACTTCACCAAATCTCTTTAACAAAGATCAACTGGTTCTGTTTCTCAAATATATAAAGCAACACAAAAAAGAATTAGTCAACGAAGATTTAAACAGAAAAAACAAGAAAACAAGAAGGAGGAAGAAAACACCCTCGGGCACCCTCTCAATACCACATGGTATGACTAGCTTTTTACCTGGTTCACACCAGTTGTCAGGACTTTTTTTATGGCCACAGCAATATCTGCCATAAGAACCGGCTTCATAACATATTCACCGATTCCAATAGCCTTTGCCTTCTGCTCATCCATACGATCACTGAACCCGGTACAGAGAATAATGGGCATATCCGGTCGTAGTTTCAACACTTCTGTGGCCAGTGTATCTCCAGCCATTCCGGGCATAGTCATGTCAGTGATGAGAACATCAAAATACTGGGGGCGTTGCTCAAAGGTACGGAGACATTCAACACTATCATAACAGGCTGTCACTTCATAACCCAGATGAAACAGTTTCTGCTGCTGCATCTCAACTATTGCCCGGTCATCGTCGACAAGTAGAATTCGTTCATCACCAGTGGGCAGACTACCAACTTCACTTGTTTCTGTTTTCTTCACCAGAACCGCAGCAGCAATTGGGAGATACAAAGTAAAGACTGTCCCACTTCCCAGCTTGCTGTGAACAACAATATCTCCTCCAAGACTCGATATAATACCGTGGGTAACAGCTAGGCCGAGACCTGTCCCCTCACCCTGATGCTTCGTGGTAAAATAAGGCTCAAATATTCTGCTCACCACATTTTCATCCATTCCTTCACCAGTGTCACTGATAGCCACCTGAAGATAGGACCCCGGTTTGAGGTGGGCAATACTCCTGGACGAGCCAGCTCCCAATTCCACCGACTTAACCTCAATGCCCAATACGCCGCCTGAATCTCGCATGGCATGGTAGGCGTTGGTGCAGAGGTTCATTATGACCTGATGAATCTCTGTCGGATCAGCAATAATAGGCAAGCAATCAGGGTCTATGTTCTGATGAATTTCAATGGTTGTTGGAAGAGTGGAGCGTAAAAGCTTAAAGGCCTCCTCCACAACCGCCTGAAGACGAATGGGCTTTGGGTCTTTATCACTTTTTCTACTGAAGGTGAGAATCTGCTTCACCAGTTCTTTGGCCCGCTCCGCCCCGTGAAGAACTTCTGCAATATACTTTCTGGTCTTTTCAGGATCAGAACTATCCATGGCCGCCAGCTCTGCATAACCATAAATAGCAGTGAGAATATTGTTAAAATCGTGAGCAATGCCACCAGCCAGGGTGCCAATCGCCTCCATTTTCTGGGCCTGGCGGAGCTTGGCAGTGAGAACTGCCTTCTCATCAGCCACCTGTTTTTTTTCAGTTATATCCTCTGTAATACCCAGTAAAAACTCAGAATTTCCCTGTTCATCCAGGATGGGTATTTTGATAGTATGGACTGTCCTGATCCCATTATTCCGGTCACGAAGCGTTTCCTCTGGAATCTCTATCAGAACCTTATTGTTTAACACCTCTCGGTCTTTGGCGGTGAAGAAATCAGCCTCTTCCTTACTGAAAATTTCATAGTCTGTCTTACCCACAAACCTATCTTTAGTAAAGCCAAAGAGATCTTCTGCATCCCTGTTAATACTGGCATAGCGGAGCTCAGCAGCATTTTTTACAAAAATCATATTGGGGATATTATCAACAATGGACGTGAGAAATTTTTCACTTTCCTGCAGTTGTTTTTCGGCCTTCTTCCGCTCAGTCACCTCAAGCATAAGGTGCTCCGTACGTTTGGCTACCTGCTTATTCAGTTTTCGGTTAAAAACAAACTGAATCACCACCACTGCCGCTGCTACAAAGACAATAGCTGACAGGATCCAGACCAACCCCATGATTTTCCTGTTACTCAAACCCCGATTGGGATCATAAAGAAACCCGTCCAGGGAATATCCCGAATCGAGCATACCCAATTTCACAAAAGTTTCAGCAATATGCTGCCAACGACCCGGATTCATATGACCAATATCAACCAGTTTCGGCAGTAACAGCTCCTTCATGGTCTCCGCTTCAAAGAATAGAGCCTCCCTTGAAAGACGGCTGCTGTATTCAGCCAGAATCAGATCAACTATTTCCTCAGGGTGAGCCATTGCATATCTCCAGCCCTTCAGACTTGCAGCAAGAAATGCCTCAACCCGCTCCGAATGCTCCTCTATCTCTTCCTCAGAAGTGAAGAGACAGTCACCATAAAAATCAACCCCGTAGGCCTGTGGACGAATAGAAAAAAAAGGTATACTCAGGGTCTGCAAGATAAAGGGTCGATCTGTCAGGTATCCCTCCATGGCCACAACCTTTCCGGAAATCAGGTCGCCAATATCCCAACTGTGCTCTATAATGTTGAGATTTTCTATCTGAATGCCCTCATCATAGAGCATTGCCCTTGACTCAACCGCACCATAGTGACTGAGCATAACCGGCTTGCCGATGAGATCATGTATTCCTGTAACCCCCGAATCTTTCAACACTATAAGCGCCTCCGGGGAATGTTGAAAAATAGCAGCTAACACAACAACAGGATACCCCTTTTGTCGTTTCAGAAGAAGACCAGGCATCTCAATACCATATTCAGCCCGACCGGAGACAACTTCTTCTGTGACATCCATACCGGGATGGGCCTCTTTCAGGGTTACATCCAAGCCTACATCACGATAATAACCTTTTTCAATTGCGGCATAATAACCGGCAAATTGAAACTGGTGCATCCATTTCAGCTGGAGACTCACCTTCTCAAAGGGTGCTGCCGCCATTGAAGGCACAGGAAAAAAGATCCCTGAAAAAAACAACACGATAGCAATAAAAACCCTGCAATCCCCATCGTTGCCGTGCATTCTTTGTTGTTTTATCACTATCAGCTTTTCCGTTCGAGTAGGTCTTTACCAGATGATGGTGCTTCTTCTATCACTTACAGTATCACATTCAGGGAATGGAAAGAAACTGTAACTCAGTATCAAGGTCCTTTACACGACCCTCCCATAAAGGACACTGTTTACGGATACACTCCCTGTTTTTCAGATACTGGGAACAGTGAATCTCCCCCCCTGCGGTCATGGGTACCGAGAGTATCGATTCGGATAATCTGGCAGTTTCAGTAAGGGCCAGCCACGTCTCTCGCTGGCAGCAGCGCCCTCCACGATATCCTGAAATAAGCTTCAATATTTTAGCACTGAAGGACTGAGCCAGCTGCCGCGGAGACGGAGTGAGGGGGGTTGCGGCCAGGATAATGGCAACCGCAATCCCGGCTCCTACCGCTGCACCGCACGCGCCCCAGAAGCCACATACACCACCGGGAATATCTCCGCCGCGCCGGATACCGGTAACAATGGTTTCTGCCTTAATGTCTCCGCCGGAATTCCTGTAGCAGGCCAGGATGATGCCTGGTATCATGGCGTGGTGCTCAGGCCCATGCATGGGGATGGCCGGGTGGCTACGGATCAATTCCAGCAAGCGAATAAGATCCTGCTCTCCAGTAGCACTGCAGATCGCTCTGATCACCTCAGTTCCACTTTGCTTATGACAGCTGTCACAGACAAAATGGCTGTTGGCACAACATCCATTGACAGAAAACGAACGACCGCAATAGCTGCAGGCCATCTCTTTCGGGTCAATAAAATAATGTAAATCAGCCCCGCAAACCATACAGCCTGCATCCTTTCGCCCCTTTTCCACTCCGGAGATATCGCTGCCATCACAACAATCTAGTTCAACAGAATCACAGCAACTCTCTGTGAGCCCATTAATCTCTGTCTGGAGAGTACAACAGGAATTTTTCATCTCCACATTACTGACAGCCCCCTGGTCATCAAGGACAAAAACAGAGTCCCCTAACCCAGCCAGTTCATGAACAGGGAGTGTCATCCGCCGTCCCTTTATCAGCAAAATCCCGGATTCAGTATGGATCGCTCCATGGGGACCCCTGTAAATCACATCGTTGAAGGTGACTGATTCCGCTACCTCAACGGCTGGGCGGACGGCCTCATAAGTGAGTGAATAAAAGTCCATTCCCTCGACCTGACGGTAAGGAAAACGCTTTATAAAGTGAATTGCAGTGAATCCGGTCGCCTCCATCATGGCAACCAGCTCTTCCTGCTGCATGGCCCCGCCAAGACACTCTCCACGATATCGCACATTATTTTTCAATCGAGCAGGAATGGCGATATCAGTTACTATATCTGAAACCACCAACCTGCCACCGGGCTTTAAAATCCTATAGATTTCCTGATATGTCATCCGCTTATCAGGACTGAGATTGATTACACAGTTTGAGATAACCACATCTGCAACTCCTTCATTCAAGGGAATTGCCTCAAGAAAGCCCTTTCTAAATTCCACATTGGCATAACCTAGGTGTTCTGCAACCTCTGCCTTTGACTTGTTGGCAAGAGCGAGCATTTCATCTGTCATATCAATGCCGTAAACAAACCCGCTCTTCCCCACAGAATCCGATGCCATAAAACACTCAATACCGGAACCGGAACCCAGGTCAACTAGGGTCTCACCTTCCTGGGGAGCACCATCCGTCACCGGACTGCCACAGCCGTATGAATGTTTCCGGGTTTTCTCCGGGAGAAAGTCAGCCTCTGCCTGGGCCGGTGCCAGTGGATTGATAATATCCTCTTTGGCCAAAACTGCCGCCTCACCATAAAACTCTCTCACAGAACTGTGCCCGGAGTCTGACGCCAGTGAGATAAGACAGTTACAGTGAGTCAAAGCAACGTCTGTTCCCGCGTCATCCATCTCCAGACAATCATGCCGTACATCTCCCATTCGCAGTAAAACAAGTCCCTTACCCTGATAACAATAGGTGGCCACCTGCTCTTCAATCAGTTGCAGAGCAATACGATTGTACAGTGCAAGGTAAGGATCATAGCCCACCCATTCTCCCCCAGACAAGAAACTGTGATCGATATCGCCACCACCCACCAGATATTTCAAAGAATTGTTTTGATAGCGGCAGGAGTCCTTGAGGCTCGATTTACGAACAGCATTGAGAACCGGACTCGTTTTCCACACTTCAGACAGACCCTGTTCCAGGTGCCCGCAGGAACATTCTTCCATACCAACCAGTGCAGGTGATGGGTAGATCACACCATCCGGACCGATAGCCAGAGATTCCCAGGCAGTATTGGAAAGATCATACCTGGTACCAGGTGTTGAAAAGACCTGACTCCGCAAACTCTCAATATTATCAATGGTCAAACCCAGTTCAGTGGCTCGTTTCCAGGCCGCCAGAAGGTAGGGAAAAATCTCCCCGGGAGTAACAAACTGATCCTGACTGCCGTTTCCCCGGACAAAATGGTAGAGCAGGTGAATGGAAGATGCCCCAACTTCATCCGCAACATCTACGATATGTGACAAATCCCTGATATTCTCACGGCTTATGGCCACTGAAAGGGTGAAAGGAACTGCTACGGCACGCATGGAAACAAGGTTTTCCATCAGTTTCCGGTAACTTCCCCTGCCACGCAGCCTGTCATGACTCTCTTCAACACCATCAAGACTTACCTGAAGATGAAGCCTGTCAAAGGTTGCAATCAGATCAAGAGACCGCTTAAGCAGTGTACCGTTAGTGAGTACAGCGACATGCACATCACGATTTTCCTGAAGAAGACTCTCAACGATGGACAAAAAATCAGGGTAAAGGAAAGGTTCGCCACCAGTGAAGGAAAAGAGGCGACAGCCAAGGGCCAGTGCCTCCGCCACACTCCTGTTTAACAACTTGTGGCTAAGATGCTGCCTCTTTGCAGGCGATGCCGCAAAGAGGCAGTGCCGACAGCTGAGATTACAGGTGTCGGTAATATGAAACCAACACTCTTTCAGGTGATTGAGCCCAAGTGTCGCAGCTCTCCCTGCATAAGGCTGTTCCGATTCCACGCTAAAAGCACCACGCAACAATTCCCCTTCATAGCTTCCGGCGGCATGGACTTCACCAGACCTGATTACCTGATCAGCCCCTTCTGAAACAACTATCCAGTCCGGAATTTCAGGCTGTATATACAAAGCACCTTCAGGGAGTTCAAAGCGCTCCCACCCGTCAACACCACTGTGATCATTTTTTTTCATCTACTGTTGCCACTCACGCATCCTGATCAGGAACCGGGGGAGGCTCCTGATCAATTACCAGTTGATCATCCAGCAGACGTTCTTCATAAACAATCAGCATCAGAAAAGTTGCAAGGGGCTGAGCAAAAAGCAGCGCCAGAGGAATGGAACCACCAATGGAAAGAATAAGGAGATAAAGAACCATAAATACCAGTTGATCATCCACTGGTTTACGAACAGCCATGGCCCAGGACTCTTTAATGGCCTCAATCAGCCCCATATCCCTGTCTGTCATAAGAGGAATCATGTAGATCGTCGAAAATACAATAAATGCAGCAACAAGCAAACCGGGTACTACCAGCAGCATAAGTCCGAGAAACGTCAAAAGTACCACCAGCAACCCATAAACAAACAGGGGCAAAAAGAGGCGCATCTCAGAAAACAGATCTCCAACCCTGGGTTCGCGTCCCTCGCGAATGGCCCTCAGCAGAGACTGAACATACCCTGCGGTGGTTACCGGTGCCAGAATTCCCAGACTGATGGTAATGACAAGCATCTGAACCAGAGTGAGCAAAATAACCGGCACCACAAACTGCAGGGTGGTCTCCCAGGCAATTTTAAGGTGTTCTTTAAAATCCATGAATTTCTCCTTGTCATTTGATTGATTGTTGTCCTTTAATAAAGGACATTTTACGACTCTTCGTCTGGAATAACAAGCCCGTAAAGAAAATAGTGATATCAACACCGGGAACAAAAGGAGACTATAAAAAGCGCTGCAGAAAGACAACTGAAGAGACCGGAGAACTATTAGGAAAAACGAAAAAAAAAAGAGAATTCAACTACTGGGCCGGCTGTTGCCTGCCCAAAGCAGACAACAGCCAGTGGACAAATACACCCCTGATGTTCCAGGGGAGTATCTGATATTACTTCAAGACAATACCAGCATCTTTTGCGGCATCCTCAGCATGGGAGATAAAGATATCAGCAAAGGCATCTTCTTCACCAAGACCACGTTCAACTGTTACCACCTCAAAACCATTCTTTTCAAGAACAGACTTCCAAGAATCAGCATCAGGCCCGGCCATATCATTCATGGAATGATCCCCAGCCACCACCATGCAGGGTTTTAAGACCACTTTTTTTACACCATAGAGCTTCAGATTGTCCATAACATCAGCTATCGCTGGAAAACCTTCAACATTTCCAATTGTTGTCACAACATCAGGATAGAGTTCCCTCATCCGGGCAGCAAACTCAAGGTAGGCGCCTGCTGAAGGAAAATATTCATTGCCGTGCCCCATATAAACCAGAGCAGCCTTCTCTTTCCTGGCAATTTCTGCATCCCCGGATAACGCCTTGGCTACAGTCATAATATCTTCAGCGTAAGGATGATTCATGCCGTATGTTCCAAGAGCAGGGCGACCAAGTACTACTTTGTGGAAGGGTTTATACTTGGGTTTTTTCATTGTACCCATCCGCATCAGGCTGTCAACATAAGTAGCAAGATCAAGGAACTCTTCACCCATGGCAATATGAGTCGGCTGAACAACGATGGTATCATAGCCCTCATTCTGTAAATCAGCAATGGTGGCTAGCGGTGTTTTTACATGAAGAACTTCCGCTGGAATTTCAGGATGGGCCTTGATATAGGCTGGATCTTCCGCTCGATGCTGCCATTTTTTACGAATAATGTTTGAAGTGAAAGCTATCCGCACAGGAGTATTCGGATACTTTTTTATCATCTTGGTCCGGATATTGAGCAACCCCTCAAGGGCCGGCTCCACCGTTGTTCCAAACATGGCCAGTACCACGGCATTCTTGTGTTCTACCTTCCAGGCATCACTGGCAAAACTTGTAGTTGCGGCACAAAGAAACAGCAGTGCTATCGTAAAAAAAATTGTTACCCTCATAATAGGAACCTCCTCTTCACGATCCGGGAAAACAAAAAAATCCCGGACCAATTGAATAATTGACCCGAGATGTCCCGTCTTTATCCCAGATATATCTACAATCTCACTCCTTTGCCTAGGACATGAAATCTTTTTCAGGCAGGTCTTCTGACTTCCGGATCACCCTCTTTTCGCGCCTTCCCATCACTCAATAATGACAGTGGCTTTCAGCGAAATTCGTCCCCGGTTACAGCGGCGGGCCCATCCCGGATTTACACCGGATTCCCTCTTCATCTGCTTTCGCAGAACCTGAAAATACTGCATAGGAGTCTACTATGAGATCATTTCAGTGTCAAGAAAGTTCACCGAAACCATACATTCAGTGTTTGACAACATTGCCGACACCATATAGAGTGTATCGACATCTTTACTGGTACCGTTCACTGAAATGGGAAACAGATCAAAAACAATATCATAACTACCACTTCTAACAACATGAAACCTTCAACCCTGCATCTGTTTCGTAAACTGCACCGCTGGACCGGATTGACACTGGCTGCACTGGTGATCTTTTACTGTCTCACCGGTATCCTGTTAAACCACAGGAAAAGCTTTGACTACTTCATAGACAAGGAAATTACAACCTCCAGTGTCAAGAAATCGGACACCGCAATCATGCGTCAGTTCATTGATTTTTACAAAGAGCAGATAGGCCGCAGTGATGATCCCACTGTAATCCGGATACGGGGCGGTCAGACCATAGAATTTCTCTACGGGTCACACGGAAAGACAACTTTTATCATTGACCCTAAGAAGGGGGAAATGAAGAAAATTGACAAAAGCCCGCAACAGCCCTGGAACAGACTCAACAGTATCCACAAGGTATTCAAAACCAGTACCACCTGGTTGGTCATTGCCGATTTTACCTGTATTGCCATCTTACTGCTGACTCTGACCGGGTTGATTATCTTCCGCTATCGTCCTCTGGACTGGATACTTACAGGCGGAGGAGTGGCTCTTCTGATTGTGGGAATACTTCTGTCCTGACCCCGTCAATACATAGCCTCAAGAACTTCAGCCAGACTGGAAACTGCCACAATTTCCAGGCCCTTCACCAGCTTTTGCGGAGCATTGGCCTTGGGTATCACTGCCTTGCGAAAGCCATGCTTTGCAGCCTCTTTCAGCCTGGCCTCTCCATTGGCAACTGGTCTGATCTCACCGCTAAGACCGATTTCCCCAAAAAAAAGAGCCTCATGGGGAATCACCCTGTCCTGTAGACTTGACACTATGCCCACCATTGCGGCAAGGTCGGAACTGGTCTCAGTGACCCGAATCCCCCCCACCACATTTACATAAACTTCATCACTTGCTGTGGCCAGACCGCCATGTTTGGCAAGAACAGCCAGCAACATGGCAATTCTGTTCTGATCCATACCCACCGCGAGGCGCCTCGGGTTCCCCGACTGGCTTTCCGTGACCAGCGCCTGTATCTCAACCAGCAGTGGCCGGGTCCCTTCCCACACCACTGTCACTGCACTGCCTGATGCTGGCGTGTCAGATCGTGACAAAAACATTGCAGAGGGATTTTTGACCTCTTTCAACCCCCTGTCGGTCATGGCAAAAAACCCAAGCTCTCCCACACTGCCAAAACGGTTCTTGTCAGCCCGTAAAATACGATATCTCGCATCATCGGTGGATGAAAGCACAACTTGTGCATCCACAATATGACTCAGCGTCATGGGACCTGCCAGAGACTGATCTTTGGTGACATGACCAACCATGAAAACAGAGGTATTGGTCTCCTTAGCATACCGGGTAAGAATTGCAGCAGACTCACGCACCTGAGAAATGGAACCCGGTGCAGAATCAGAAGCCTTCGAGTGTACCACCTGTATGGAATCAATCACCACCAGTCGTGGCTGCTCCCTGTCCATCACGGCACAAATCTCTTCAACCGATGTCTCGGCAAGCATCCTTATATTATCAGCAGGCAGGTCAAGACGATCTGCACGATCCGCAATCTGTTGTGGAGATTCCTCACCGGAAACATAGAGTACCGTGATACCTGAGACTGCACTCTTTGCCAGTGCCTGAAGAAGCAGGGTCGATTTGCCGGCTCCCGGTGCCCCGCCAATAAGCACCACTGATCCGCAGACTATTCCCAGCCCCAGTACCCGATCAAATTCGTCAATCCCCGTTGATAGCCTTTCAGAACGACTTCTGTCAACCTCAGCTAACAGCTGAACAGCAGACTGCCTGCCGCTATACCCGGCAGACCGACGACTGACAGAAGGTTTTCCCAGCCGAACTTCCTTGACGGTATTCCACTCTTTACAGACACTGCACTGCCCCAGCCAGCGGCTGAAATCTGCTCCACAATCGGTGCATACAAAAGCTGTTTCCTGTTTTTTTACCATCCCCTTCCATGCTCCTTCAGCGAGATATTATTTCTTCATCATAGTAGCACAAAGCTGTCTCGGGAAAAAGAACAGATCCCCCCTTTACTCACAGCATTAAAAGCCCTATTATATTCACCATGAAAAATACAACGCCCACCACACAATGGATACCACTCTCCTATTCTTTTGCCTTCTTACTGCGCTCCAGAAATCTGCTGGCATGGAGTGCTATCCTGGTACTTGTCACAGCTGCATTTACCTGGGCTGGATACTTCCTCACCGTTGATCTCGTTGACAGTCTCACCGGCAGCTTCTTTCTGATACAACCGGAAGCCATCGGTATCTGGGGCTGGACAAAGTATCTGGGCTGGGAGGTCATGCACTGGGGTTTTCTGATTATAAGCAGGGTGGTGGCTTTTTATGTTGCCTTTCTCATAGCCTACAGCCTCTCGGCACCGGGCTATGTTTTTCTAAGTACCGCAACGGAAAAAAGGCATGCTGGAGAAAATTTCGAACCAGATGCGGCACTGAACATCAAAGGACTGCTCATTGATCTCTGGGAAGGGATTAAGATAGGAATTTTTGGTATAGCAGTAACGATTGCGGCATTGATTGCCAACTTTATCCCAGGAGTGGGACAGATTATTGTGCTCCTACTTTACACCTACTACTCAGCTTTGATGTTTGTTGACTATCCAAGTTCCCGCAGACGCTGGAGCCTTGGACAAAAAATTTCCTGGCTGAAGGCCAACAACAAACAATCACTGCGACTGGGAATCCTACCGGCTCTGCTCAGCCTGATCCCTTTGCTGAACATTTTTTTTATTGCCATGATCTTTCCGCTAATGACCGTGCACAGTACACTCAACTTTGTGGCCATCGAAAAAGGCAAAAAGAATGAGCTCAGCAAGCAGCCTGTACAGGAGGAATAACCTTCACAGAAGACGATTTAGGTCTTTTCACTATCTTCACCACTTTATTTCCCTTGGGGATCAAGGTGTAGCAGGAAAGTGGTTCAGAACGATTTTTCATCTTCAGCTCCTGCCTGGTACCACGAGGCAACTTCTTAGGAAGGTGAATGCCGGTGCGCTCACCAATGACAATTTCCCGCCCCGACGCATGACTCTCAAGACGTGCTGCAGTGTTCACAGTGTCACCGATAACTGTATAGTCCTTTCTGTTTTCAGACCCGACGCTGGCTAAAATGGCACTGCCTGTGTTGATACCAATACCGATTGTAAACGTGGGCTGGCCCCGTGCTGCCCGCTTTCTCATAAGAACAGCTGTTGCCTTCTGCATCTCAAGGGCCGCTCGCACCGCAGATCTGGCACCACTTTTCTCGTTGGACATATGGCCAAATACGGCCATAATCTGATCTCCCACAAACTTATCAAGCATACCGTTATGCTTGAAAAGGATATCAATCATCACGGAAAAATACTCATTGAGCATGGCAACAACCTTTTCAGGCTCCATGTGTTCCGAAATTGCAGTGAAAGAGCGGATATCAGCAAACATGATGGTTACATTTTTTCTTTCATTCTTGAGGAGCTGCCCATCTCTTGAAACCATCAACTTCTCAACGAGATCCCTTCCGACATAGCGACACAGCTGATTACGAAGTCGATTTTCCCTTTCAAGATGTTCGTATGACTCGGACAGGTCGCTTGCAAACTCCTGCAACTGAAAACTCCTACTCTGAATATCACGATTGGCCTTGTTAAGCCGCTCAACAACAACATTAAAATTTGTTGCAATATCCTTTAACTCTCCTTCAACATTAATATCAAGAGGTTGGGGGAGTTCCCCGAATTTTGTTGCTATTGCAGTCTTCTGAGCCAATGCCTGCATCTGATCTGAAGAGTTTCTCAACAGAGTGAACCCCACAAGTATGCAAAAAAGCACCAATGCTGAGCAGAGAGTAACAAGGGTACTGGAAATATTATCTCTCTGGATAAAAAAGTAGGCGGCTGAAAGAAAGGGAATAATCCCCATCAAAGCAAGACTTATCCTTATTTTTCGGTAGAAGCTGATATTCTGTTGATTCTGTAATAATTTCATTTCTGCAGCATCATGCATGGTTTTGATATCCTAACGATTTATGCAACCATTGTTGCGTATCAATAGATAGTCAGATCCTTCCAGAATGACAAGTAAAAAAACACCAAATAACCACTACGTAATAAAAGCATACCGCATAGAGATCTAAAAAGACAATACAGACGGAAAAAAATCCTGGAAGACGTGACAACATCGAGAACATCATCAACTGTTTCATCAGAAACTTAGATGCAAAACTCTGTCTGCCCTGCCACTGGAGTGGATTTTCCTCACAGAAATGATCCCGCCCCATCGAACACCCACGGATTCAGGTGTATCTGAGGAAACATTAATGACTATCACTGGGACGACTTTTGATTAAATGTGATGGCATCGTAATAAAACAAACAATACGCGCCTCGCATCTGAAGTTTTTTACTTAACCATCTATCAATTGACCGTTTTACGAGGCCATCAAATGTGGCCATGATATAAAAGAGTACAAAAGTGTCAGGTTTGACTTTCCTGAAACGATATTTCAAGAAGACTATGCACTGCAAAGAACCTAAAAACGAGGCCCGGGCTTATAGAAAGAGGCCCTGGAATGCTCTTTCCGTCCTTCCAAGATATTTTTCAACTGGGTAAGTTCGGACCTTGCCTGACGCAGCTCTTCCTTCACTGCATTCTGCTCAGATGCTGCAGTCTCCCGCAAAATCAGCTCAAGAGCCTCCACTGCTTTCTGACTCTTATAAAGATCCCTTGCCAAGGCGGGTAGATACATATGACAATCCTGAGTATTCTACTTTTCTTCTATTGGTGCCGGAACCAGATCCGGAGTCCAGAAAACGACCTCACGCTCTTCAATCTCTTCCCAGAATCCGGGGCCATCCCATTCCTTGGTCTGGTCGTAATAACCGCTGTTCATAATTTTGAGGATCACCTTATCAGTTCCCTCAAGCTGTTTTTCATCAAACTTCCGTACTCCCTGAACCGGGGTGCTACCCAGATAAATCCACTGGCCCTGGCAGGAGTTACTACCACCTACCACCTGATACAAAACATGAGCACCTTTAGGTACAGAGTTGATCTTAAATTTAACCGTTTTCTGGCCTGAGCACCCTGGCAGGGAAACAAGAACTATCAAGAGTACCGCCAGCCACGCACAACGAAAAAAAACCTGACAGTATTTATTGTTGTTCATCGGTATCCTCTATTTCTTTTTTTTGAGTTCAATGGTTACAGACTGAGGCTCGGCAATGGCAGCATCCTTTGTTTTATGACGAAGTTTCACCCAGAAAGAGGCTATTTCCTCTACATATCCGACCTTACGCAACTCCACCGTAGCGTGCCTTGTGTCTTCATCATCGCTCTCCCAGGTCACCAGCAGCGGGGTCATTCCAAGGTGGGTATCATCTTTTAAATTAATGACCTCGGCGCCGGGGGGAATGGATTCAACCTTTACCACTCCGTACATTCTCTGGCTACAAGCAGTCAAAAAACCGAGCGCTGCCAGGACACATAACTTCATTAAAAAACTTTGGAGATGAACTCTACTCGCCATTTTTACCTTTCACGTATTTAGGATTATCTCTGCCTCGGGAACTAATGGACAGATTTTTTTTTACTCCTCCTTTCTTACCTTTTCCCACAGTAAAGGGTCAAGGTAAATCCATTTTTCCATCAATATGTTACCCAAAAAACCTCGCCATTCAACGTAATAGCAAGAAACATAACATTCAACCGCAACCGCTCCCTGTTCCCATGCACTGTGCTGTTCCGCAACTCTTTTTCGTCCTTTTTTTCAGCGATGCTCTCCCCTTTCCTGTGTAGACCGCATCAAGACCAGCCTCGATAAATCCAGACATGGTGACTGGATCAATACCGGCCCTGTGAAACACCTCCTTTGGTGATATTCCCATATCGCTCACCAGAACGGCTCGGCAATCATGAAAAATTCTTGTCATCGCCTCCCAGCGCCCGATCCCCCCTCCGGGAGGTGGTGCCGGGCGTTCCTCAACCAGATCATACCCCTTCTCCGTTCTGGTATATATCAGGAATTTCCTGGTCTCGCCCAGATGCTGGTTAACAAGCATTCCTTCAAGACTGGCCACAGCCACATAGGGCCGTACCTTTACAGAAGATGCCGGCATGGTGGCACAAGCGTTCAGGCATCCTGCCATCTCCGTAGACTTATCCCTGCCCAGAAGGCCCACAGCATCCGCCCGACAACGTTTACAGTGCCTCATCTGGGGAAGATGCTTTTCGCAGCTGTTGCGCAGTGTGTTCATCAGAGGTTTATCGGGCTCGGAAAGATCAGCAAATGGGGTCTCAGCATTGGGAAGCATGGCCATGCAATTGAAAAGATCCACCCCCATAGCTGCCATGACAGCCGCTGTATCTTCTGCGTGATGATCGTTCACTCCAGGAATGGTTATGAAGTTGATCTTCACCGTTACCCCCCTGGCCTTAAGTTTCTCTATGGCCTTGAATTGCCGCGCCAGAAGAAGTTCTGCAGCCTGAACACCCTGATAAATAACCTTGCCGTCTCTTACAAAAGAGTAGATATTCTTTGTAATCTCTGGATCTATACCGTTTACCGTGACAGTGACATGGGAAACCCCGATATCTGCCACCTCATCCACATAGGGAGCAAGACCAAGACCATTGCTTGATAAACAAAGGATAATATCCGGATATTTCTGCCGCAACAACTGCATGGTGGTCAGAGTTTCATTGGCATTTGCAAAGGGATCTCCCGGTCCTGCAATTCCCGCCACAGTGATACGTGGTTCTGCCACCAGAACCTTGTCTATGTATCTCAGCGCCTGCTCCGGACTGAGAATTGTGGAGGTCACTCCAGGCCTTGACTCATTGACACAGTCATACTTGCGATTACAGTAGTTACACTTGATATTGCACTTCGGAGCGACGGGGAGATGAACCCGCCCGAATTTCCCCTTTACCTTAACATTAAAACAGGGGTGGCGTGACAGGTCAGGGGATGCATTATTTATTGTATTCATAACAGACTCCATTGAATTTCTCTTTTCTCATGTTTGTGCTCTAATATCCGGCAGACAGCCATCTGTCTAAAGTCCCTATTTTATTTTGTTTTTACATATATGAATAGCCAACCGGTGACTGCTCCTGTTTTCTCGCAATACATGCATTCACCACCAGATCAAAAAGATTCTGTGCCCCTCTATATCCCAGATGGAGAATACGCTGTCCCCCCATGCGATCATGAATGGGAAATCCCACTCTTATGAGGGGGATGGAAAGTTTTTTGGCTAGAGGGTACCCCTTGGAGTTCCCAACAATCAGATCCGGATCCATCTTCTCAGCGAGCTCACTGATGTCATAAAAATCCATGTTTTCAAATACATGTGGTGGCTCTGGCAAAAGAGATGCACTTACCGCAGAAATCCGTTCTTTAAGCTTGCCACTCTTTCCTCCCGAGGCACAGAGCATGGGCATGACCCCGATCTCTGCAAGCAATGCGCAAAGCCCTACCACCAGGTCCTCTTCTCCATACACGATGGCCTTTTTCCCATAGAGATACTTATGACCATCCACATAGGAATCCACCAGCCGTCCCCGTTCTGCCAAATACTTCTCCGGTACCTGAGTTCCACTGATTCGTTGCAAATGATCAAAAAAGAGATCTGTCGCACTGATACCCATGGGCATATCCAGACAAAAATTCTCCACCCCGAAACGATCTTTCAAAACTCGTCCCCCGCTCTCAGAACCCATGGTGTGTCCAAACTCCACTGTGGCCTGTGCATTCCCCATGTTAGAGATAGAATCCAGCGGTGTTCCACCAGACTGGATTTTCTCATATACATCTGCTGCTCTGCCATCCAAGGTATCTGATATATCAGGAAGAACTGTTGCAGAAATCTGAAAGTCACTGAGTATTTCTTTGAGATAGCGAATATCTGCTGGGGAGACAAACCCAGGCAGCAGGTTCACCTCAGCATTCCGGCTTCCTTTCCTGCTGGCAAGTGTTTTTACTACAGAGGTCACGGCATCATGAAACCCCTCCATGTGTGAGCCACTGTAGCTCGGGGTGGCCACCTGCACCATGAGCGGTTTTTCTCCCTCCACCTCCTGATCATATTCCTTGAGAAACATGGCCACATCATCACCAATGGTCTCGGTGAGACAGGTGGTGGCGATACCGATAAGGGCCGGATGGTACTTCTCAGTCACATTCAAAAGTCCCATTTTAAGATTAGGTCCACCTCCATAAACCGCGTGTTTTTCACTCAGTGACGAGGAGGCAATATCTATTGGTTCATTAAAGTGACTGATGATATAACGGCGCATATAAGTGGCACAGCCTTGGGAACCGTGAAGATACGGCACAGCCCCCTCAATCCCCTTAAATGCCAAGGTGGCCCCCAGCGGAGTACAGAGTTTGCAGGCATTGGTGGTTGCAACATAGTTTCGAGGATTTTTTGACATGGTTTTCCCTGTTGATAGCTTAGCTTACATAATATTAATTATTGACTGCCAGAAGCTGCGGTTCTGCAGCATCAAGGCGTTCTCTCTGGGGAGTAAAACGCCACACCGGACTCATCACTGATGAGTGAACCTCACGGGCAAAATTGAGCATTCCTGTAAACCCGGCCAGGGCTTCTTTACGTTCATGGTTATGATCACAAAACCCCACCCCGAGTTTGTAGGCAATGGGACGTTCTTTTACCCCACCGACAAAGATATCAACCCGTTTTTCTTCCAGAAAGCTGGTCAACTCCAGGGGATTAGTATCATCCACGATGATGGTCCCGGGATCTGTGATTTCCGCTAGTTCCCGGTACTCATCTTCTGTCCCTGTTTGAGAACCCACCATCACCACTTCCATCCCCAGGAGGCGAAAAGCCTTAACCAGTGAAAAAGCCTTGAACGTTCCGCCCACGTAGATGGCTGCCTTTTTTCCGGAAAGTTCTTCCTTGTAAAAAGCAAGTTCTGGAAGAAGTTCCTGTAGCTCCCCTTTTACGATATCCTTTGCCCGTTCGAGAATTTCAGGAGCATCCTCGAAAAACTCAGCCACGTCATAGAGGGCCTGGGCCATATCCTCCACCCCGAAATAGGAAACTCTGATTGATGGAATTGTATAATCTCTTTCCATCATCCGGGCCAGATCCATGGTGGAGCCGGAACACTGCACGACATTCAGAGCCGCGCCGTGGGCACGACTGATGTCAGCCACCCGGCCATCACCTGTGATATTGGCCACAACCTCAACTCCCATACGCTCAAAATACTCACGGATCATCCAGATTTCTCCAGCCAGGTTAAAGTCACCCAAAATGTTAATGGAATGGGGGGTGATAGCTTCTGTATCCCCGGTACCGATTAACCTTGCCATGGCATTGCAGGCCGCTGTGTACCCTGCCCGCTTATTTCCTTTGAATCCCTCAGACTGAACCGGAATAACGGGTATACCGCTCTTTTTCTCCACCTCTCGGCATACAGCCTCAACATCATCTCCAATGATACCCACAATACAGGTGGCATAAACAAAGGCCGCCTTTGGGCCGTGGCGCTCTATGAGTTCAAGAAGAGCTGCAGTGAGCTTTTTTTCACCCCCGAAAACCACATCAAGCTCCTGGAGATCAGTTGAGAATGAGAGGCGATGCAGCTCAGGTCCTGAGGATAGTGCTCCCCGAATATCCCAGGTGTAGACGGCACAACCGATAGGGCCATGTACCAGATGCAGAGCATCCGCAATGGGATAGAGTACCACCCTGGAGCCACAGAACACGCAGGCTCGCTGGCTCACAGCACCTGCGAGAGAATCTTTGTTGCATACTAGGGTGAAGGGCTGCTCCCCGGTGCGGTGGATCTGGTCTTTTCGTTCATCCAATGGTTCCATAATTATCCTTCTCTTTTGCAGTTTGTGCCCGGTCATGGAGTAAAACCATAAACAGACAGCTATTGTGGGGTTGTAAAAGCAACCCCTGTGCCAGAACAGTAAAACTGCCACTAATGACGTTTCTTCAGGTAAATAGATGGATGAATGCTACATCCAGTGGCACTCGGTGCTGCCCGGAAATTGTCACAAAACAGACAAAATGGAAGACTTCCTTCCCTTTTGTCTGTTCTCTTCTTCACCTCCTGTCACAGACCTTTCACTCCCTTCCGCAGGCAGCTGCCACTCTCCCTACAAAAAAGAAGTGGATCATCCACCCATGTCACATAACTACACATAACTGTCAGATTCTTAGTTGTAAAGTTTACATTTAGGTAGCCTTCGTAACATTTCCCCATATCCAGTCCGCGAAGTGGAAAATAACCAAGACCGTTAAAACGGGAAGTTACAGTAATCGCTGGACTGTCCGGCAGTACTGGCACAACCTGTGCAATCTGAAGAACAGAAACCAAAAAACAGCTTCGTCACTGGAAAAAACGAAGTGTTTTTCAACAACACCAGAGAAAGGAGAGAAAATGAAAACGAAATTACTGACAGCCACCCTCGGCTGTGCCCTATCCATAGGATCCATATTTGGAGCTCAGGCCTTGGCAGCCGACACCATCAAAGTAGGTGTACTGCACTCCCTGTCAGGAACAATGGCCATCAGTGAGACCACATTAAAGGACACCATGCTGATGCTCATAGAGGAACAAAACAAGAAGGGCGGCCTTCTTGGCAAGCAACTTGAAGCGGTGGTCATTGATCCAGCCTCAGACTGGCCTCTCTTTGCTGAAAAGGCCCGCGAGCTCATCGAAAAGGAGAAGGTAGCCTCTGTCTTTGGCTGCTGGACCTCAGTCTCCCGCAAATCAGTGCTTCCAGTCTTTGAGGAACTGAACAGCCTGCTTTTTTATCCGGTTCAGTATGAAGGTGAAGAATCGTCAAAGAATGTCTTTTACACAGGAGCAGCTCCCAATCAACAGGCCATCCCGGCAGTCAATTATCTGATGAATGACATGCAGGTAAAACGATGGGTCCTTGCGGGCACCGACTATGTTTATCCACGAACCACCAACAAGATCCTTGAGGCCTACCTTAAATCAAAAGGAGTAGCCGATGCGGACATCATGATCAACTACACCCCTTTTGGTCATTCCGACTGGCAGTCCATCGTTTCAGACATCAAAAAATTCGGTTCTGAAGGAAAAAAGACCGCTGTTGTCTCCACCATTAACGGCGATGCAAATGTTCCCTTTTATAAAGAGCTTGGCAACCAAGGGATCACCGCCGACACCATTCCTGTGATTGCCTTCTCCGTTGGCGAAGAGGAGCTCTCAGGAATTGACACCCGTCCACTGGTTGGTCACCTGGCCGCTTGGAACTACTTTATGAGTGTGGACAATGAGGTGAATGATTCCTTCATCGAGAACTGGCAGACATTTATCAAGAGCGAAACAAGGGTCACCAATGATCCCATGGAAGCACACTACATCGGATTCAGCATGTGGGTGAAAGCAGTTGAAAAAGCAGGCACCACAGATTCTGACGCAGTACAACAGGCCATTATCGGCGTTACTGTTCCCAACCTCTCCGGTGGCTATTCCGCCATGATGCCCAACCATCATATAACCAAGCCCGTCCTCATTGGTGAGATCCAGGAAGATGGCCAGTTTGAGGTGGTTTGGCAGACCTCAGGAATGGTTGTGGGTGATGCCTGGTCTGACTATCTTGAAGGGTCAAAGGATCTTATCTCAGACTGGCGCAGCCCGCTTTCTTGCGGAAATTTCAATGTAAAAACAGGTGAATGCAGCGGTAGCAAATAAACATACTCCCTCAAATCCCAGCTGCTGCCTGCCACCATCAGGCAGCAGCTAAATACCACAAATCTTTTGGCGAAACTGAGACCCCCATGCACCACTCAATCAGGACCTACTGCAAACTCCCTGTTCTTCTACTAATACTGTTCCTCCTGCCGCACCCCTCTTTTGCCGCGGTAAACAACGAACAGTTCACAGAAGGAATCACCATTCTCATTAAAGGGAATTTCAAGGAAAAGCGGCTTGCCATCCAACAGATCGCAACAAGTGATGATTCCCGCGCCAAAGTGCTGCTGCAGGCCCTTCTTGCCGGTAATCTCTACAGAGTCAAAAAGGACAACAGGCTGGTATATGCTGACATTGACGGTGGCAAGGCCCGGATCGAAACAGTACTCACTGCTGAAGATTTGGGACTGATTAAAAAACGAAAACTCAAAAAAATTACCATCAACAACTCCCTGCGAGGATATCTGAAAACAAGCCTTGCCCGTATTGATCTCAGAGATCCCGACTCCACAATCCGCCTTCAGGCAGTAAGCCTTCTCATTGTTAGCCTGACTCCGGAAGACAGCATACTGCTCTCAGAGCTGCTGCTGACTGAGACTGACAGCAAGGTGAGAGAAGAACTGGCCACCGCCAGGGATATCGCCACACTTCGCAGTAAAGACCGGCAAACTATACTCACCGCTCTCGGCAATCTTCGTGGTAACCTTGATCCTGCAGTACGCAATGAGGTCTCCACCCTTTTGGCACAGGATAATCTCGATGAATCCCTGCGCAAAGAAGCCCTTGCGGTGCAGAGATCCATTCAATCAAAAGTCTCCTTCTTCGGTCTTGTGGAAAAACTCTTCTTTGGCCTCAGCCTTGGATCTGTACTGGTACTTGCCGCCATCGGTCTTGCCATAACCTTTGGGGTGATAGGGGTCATCAATATGGCTCATGGTGAACTGATTATGCTTGGGGCCTATACCACCTATGTTATCCAGCAGCTTATGCCAGGCTACATCGGTCTTGCTCTGTTTCTCTCCATTCCGGCCGCATTTCTGGTCTCTGGCATCACCGGCATTATCATAGAACGCTCAGTTATCAGGTTTTTATATGGACGGCCCCTGGAAACCCTGCTGGCAACATTTGGAATCAGCCTTATTCTGCAGCAGACAGTACGCTCTATTTTTTCCCCGCTAAACCGCAGTGTGGCTACTCCTGCCTGGATGAGCGGCTCAATCCAAATCAACCCCATCCTCTCACTCACCACCAACCGTATTACCATCCTGATTTTCTCCCTGTTGGTCTTTGCAGGGCTTTACCTGCTGCTGCGTAAAAGCTCTCTTGGCCTGCAGGTTCGTGCCGTATCTCAGAACCGTGCCATGGCACGGGCAATGGGGGTCCAAGCTGCAAAGGTGGATGCACTGACTTTCGGACTGGGGTCCGGTATTGCAGGTATTGCCGGAGTCGCTCTTGCCCAGCTGACCAATGTGGGCCCCAACCTCGGTCAGGCCTACATTATTGATTCCTTCATGGTTGTGGTGTTCGGTGGCGTGGGTAACCTCTGGGGTACCCTCATCGGTGGTCTGACCCTCGGTGTTGCCAACAAGTTCATCGAACCATGGGCTGGTGCTGTACTGGCCAAGATCATCATCCTTATCTTTATTATTCTCTTTATCCAGAAACGCCCCCAGGGATTATTCCCGCAGAAGGGCCGCGCTGCGGAGTAAAAAACCATGATACTTCTAAAACTACTCAACAAGGATCGCGGCAGCAGCTTTACCCTTGCTCTGCTGGCACTGGTCACCATCGTTGTTCCTGCCTGCAACCTGCTCCTGCCAGAGAGCAGTCTGTTCCACATTCAAACCTATACCATGACTCTGCTGGGAAAATACCTCTGCTACGCGCTGCTGGCTGTTGCCGTAGATCTGGTCTGGGGGTATATGGGAATATTAAGCCTTGGACATGGTGCATTCTTTGCCCTTGGCGGCTATGCCATGGGCATGTACCTGATGCGTCAGATTGGCAACCGGGGGGTATATGGCAACCCCGTTCTTCCCGACTTTATGGTCTTTCTTAACTGGGAACAACTTCCCTGGTTCTGGCACGGATTTCAGTGGTTCTGGTTTGCCATGCTCATGGTGTTGCTGATTCCAGGACTCCTTGCCCTGGCCTTCGGATGGCTGGCCTTTCGCTCCCGGGTCACCGGGGTCTATCTCTCCATCATGACCCAGGCACTCACCTATGCGCTGCTGCTTGCCTTTTTCAGAAATGAGATGGGCTTTGGCGGCAACAACGGACTCACCGATTTCAAGGATATTCTCGGATTTTCACTGCAATCCGATACCACCAGAGCCATGCTTTTTATCGCATCTGCCCTGGCCCTTGGCTTTGGTTATCTGAGCTGTCTTTACATCAGCAGATCACGCCTCGGCCGAGTTTGTACAGCCATCCGTGACCAGGAGGACAGAACCCGCTTCATCGGCTACAGGGTTGAAAATGTAAAACTCTGGATATTCGCATTTTCCGCAATGCTGACAGGGGTAGCCGGGGCCCTCTACGTCCCCCAGGTGGGGATCATCAACCCCAATGAATTTTCGCCTCTGGGTTCCATTGAGATTGTGATCTGGGTGGCTGTTGGTGGTAGAGCCACACTTTACGGCGCAGTTGCCGGGGCCCTGATGGTAAACTACTCCAAAAGTTATCTCACCGCTGCCATGCCAGATGCCTGGCTCTTTGCACTGGGTGCCCTCTTTGTGCTGGTAACTCTGCTGCTACCCCACGGAGTCACCGGACTTCTACGCAGAAAGGATGCAACTACATGAACTCACTTGATAAAATGCGTAACTTCATGCGCCGGGATCAGCTCTTTGAATTTCTCATCCCCGACACCCCCCCCGATCTTGATCTCAGCCACGGGGTAATTCTCTACCTTGAAGGAATCAATAAGAGTTTCGACGGATTCAAGGCCATCAATGACCTGAATCTCTACATAGGTGACGGCGAACTGCGCTGCATCATAGGCCCCAACGGAGCAGGCAAGACCACCATGATGGATATCATCACCGGAAAGACGACGCCGGACAGCGGATCCGCATGGTTTGGCCAACAGATCAATCTCCTCAAGATGGATGAACCGGAAATAGCAGCGGCAGGTATCGGTCGTAAATTCCAAAAACCAACCATTTTTGCGATGCACCGGGTCATGGACAACCTGGAACTTGCCATGGCAGGAGACAAAGGCGTCTGGAACATCTTGCGAGCCCGCCTTTCCAGTGAGGAAGAGGGGCGTATCCATGAAGTTCTTTCTGTCATAGGTCTTCAGGAAGAGGCTGAACAACTTGCAGGTTCCCTGTCCCATGGTCAAAAGCAGTGGCTTGAGATCGGCATGCTCCTGATGCAGAACCCCAAACTGCTCCTTGTTGATGAACCGGCAGCTGGAATGACCCATCAGGAGATGGAACGAACTGCCGACCTGCTCACTTCACTGGCCGGAACCCACAGTGTCATTGTGGTGGAACATGATATGGATTTTGTCCGCTCAATTGCCAGTAAGGTCACAGTACTGCATCAGGGTACAGTACTTGCCGAAGGCAGCATGGACGAAATCCAAAACGACCAGCGGGTCATAGAGGTCTATCTTGGAGAATAACTATGCTGCACATTGAAGGATTAAACCTCTATTACGGAGAAAGCCACACCCTCTGGGACATAGAACTCACCGTGCCCAAAGGACAGTGTACCTGCCTCATGGGTCGTAATGGCGTTGGGAAAACCACTCTTCTAAACGGCATAATGGGCCTGCTCCCCATCCACTCCGGAGATATGGCTCTCAAGGGTAACAGTATAATTCGGCTTGCCGCAGAAAAACGGGCAGCAATTGGAATCGGTTATGTCCCTCAGGGACGGCAGATCTTTCCTCTGCTTACGGTACAAGAGAACCTGGAAATAGGGCTCTCCACCGGAAGGGTCAAAAAGAAAAAGATCCCTGATCTGGTCTTTGAACTCTTTCCGGTATTGCATGAGATGCTGGCCCGGCGCGGCGGTGATCTCTCTGGTGGACAACAGCAGCAGCTGGCCATTGGACGTGCCTTGGTGCTTGATCCCAGCCTGCTCATTCTTGATGAGCCCACGGAGGGGATACAGCCCAATATCGTCCAGGAAATAGGAAACATCATTAACCGTCTCAAAACAGAGCTCAATATGACCGTTCTCCTGGTGGAGCAGAAACTCCCCTTTGCAAGGAGTGTTGCTGACAGATTCGCCATCCTTGATCGGGGCCGCAGTGTTGCCACGGGCGCCATGAACGACCTCAACGAGTCCCTGATCCGTCAATATCTCACGGTGTAACTGGTCAGGAAAATGAACGTAGCAACTGAACAACACCTGCCACAGAGTGGCGGCTGGACCGGTCATCTCGAGCTTGGCTATGAGAACAACGACCATGAAACCATCCTTGTTCGTAACCGCCATCAGGGGCCGTTAGTGGTGCAACGTCCCCTCTACCCCGAAGGAAACGAGGTCTGCCATACCTGTATTCTGCACCCGCCTGGTGGAGTGGTTGGCGGTGACATACTGGAGATTGATGTGGAACTTGGAGACAGTAGTTCTGTCTGCATAACCACCCCCGGAGCCACAAAGTTTTATCGATCTCAGGGGCAGCTTGCTGTCCAGAAACAATTGCTGAGAGTGGCAGACAAAGCCTGCCTTGAATGGCTCCCTCAAGATGCCATCGTTTTTCCTGGGGCCAGAGCCTCTCTCTCCACCCGTATTGACCTGGCGCCAAATGCCACGTTTATGGGATGGGAGATCCTCTGTCTCGGCCTTCCTGTAAACCGGGAACCGTTCAACAGTGGAGTTTTTCACAGCCGCCTCAGCCTGTATCGGGACAAAAAAATAGTTTTTCTTGACCAGCTGCGGATCAAAACCAGACAAGATCTGATGCGAAGTACTGGGTTAAGAAATTACCCGGTAACATCCACCTTTATCCTGACCAGCGGTACTGTTGAACACCTTGAACTGATCCGCACTATCCCTGCGGAGGAAAAACATTCACTCACAGCAGCTACCCTGCTCCACCATGACCTGCTTGTAATCCGCTACCTGGGCCATTCTACCTTTGCAGCCCAGGACTTTTTTGCATATATCTGGCAGATATTACGCCCTGAAATTATTTCCAGACCAGCTTGTGCGCCCCGGATCTGGGCCACATAAGTCAACACAGCAATACCGGAGGACAACGACATGGAACTCACCCCCAGAGAGAAAGACAAACTCATACTCTTCACAGCAGGTCTGCTTGCAGAGCGAAGAAAAAAACGTGGCCTGAAACTGAACTATCCTGAAGCCGTAGCCTATATCAGTGCGGCAATCCTGGAAGGGGCACGGGATGGACGGTCCGTCGCTGAACTCATGGATTATGGCCGCAGCCTCCTTGGCACAGATGACGTCATGGATGGCATTGCTGACATGGTGGATAATGTCCAGGTGGAAGCGACATTCCCGGATGGAACAAAACTTGTCACCGTCCACAACCCTATTGTGAAGAGGAAACCATGAAACCCGGAGAAATAATTACAACAGAAGGTGTCATCGAGATCAATCGGGGTCGAAGCACCAGAAAAATAACAGTTTCTAACAGTGGCGACAGGCCGATTCAGGTTGGATCGCACTACCACTTCTTTGAGACCAATCCCGCCCTGCTCTTTGAACGCGACCAGAGCCGCGGCTTTCGTCTCAATATCGCGGCAGGAACCGCTATCCGCTTTGAACCCGGTCAGTGCCGTGAGGTGGAGCTTGTAGCCTACGGCGGAGAAAGAACAGTATACGGGTTCAACGGTGCTATCATGGGAAAACTTGAGGAGGATACGGCATGACGGATATAGATCGCAGGGCCTACGCTGAGATGTTCGGTCCTACAATCGGTGACCGAGTTCGTCTCGCCGATACTGAGTTATGGATAGAGGTTGAGGAAGACCGCTGCATCTATGGCGATGAAGTAAAATTCGGCGGTGGCAAAGTGATACGGGACGGCATGGGCCAGAGCCAGCGGACAGGAGCAGATGTGGCCGATCTGGTGATCACCAATGCGCTTATCCTTGATCACTGGGGAATCATCAAGGCAGACATAGGAGTCAAAAACGGCCGTATCAGTGGCATAGGCAAGGCGGGAAACCCTGACGTGCAGCCCGGTGTTGATATCATCATCGGGCCTGGCACAGAAGCTATTGCCGGAGAAGGCTCTATTGTCACAGCAGGCGGAATTGACTCTCACATCCATTTCATCTGTCCCCAGCAGATAGAAGAAGCCCTGAACAGTGGTATCACCACAATGCTTGGCGGCGGAACAGGGCCCGCCACCGGAACCAACGCAACCACCTGCACTCCTGGCACCTGGAACATTCACCGTATGCTCGAGGCCGCAGATTCACTCCCTATGAACCTGGGATTTCTAGGTAAAGGTAATGCCAGCCTTCCAGATTCACTCATGGAGCAACTCCAGGCAGGGGCAATGGGACTGAAGCTCCATGAGGACTGGGGAACAACACCTGCCTCCATCGATAACTGCCTCACAGTTGCCGAAAAGATGGACGTACAGGTGGCCATCCACACCGACACCTTAAATGAATCTGGATTTGTGGAACAGACCATTGCCGCCTTTAAAGACCGTTGCATCCACACTTATCACACCGAAGGGGCAGGAGGTGGCCATGCCCCGGATATCATTCGAGCCTGTGGTCTCAGCAATGTTCTGCCATCATCCACCAATCCCACACGGCCCTACACCATAAACACCGTGGATGAACACCTGGACATGCTCATGGTCTGCCACCACCTTGACCCGAAGATTGCCGAAGATGTAGCCTTTGCAGAATCCCGTATCCGCAGGGAAACCATAGCTGCCGAAGACATCCTCCATGACCTCGGGGCATTCTCAATGATTGCTTCAGATTCCCAGGCCATGGGCCGTGTGGGAGAAGTAATCATCCGCACCTGGCAAACGGCCCACAAGATGAAGGTGCAGCGTGGCAGCCTCAATGGTGACCCTGGCCGCCATGACAATATCCGTGCCAGACGCTATATAGCCAAGTACACAATTAATCCGGCTATAGCTCATGGTATCAGCCATGAGGTGGGTTCCATTGAAACCGGTAAGCTTGCCGATCTGGTTCTGTGGAAACCTGCCCTGTTCGGGGTTAAACCGAGCCTGATCATAAAAGGTGGAATGATAGCCGCTGCCCCCATGGGAGATCCCAATGCCTCTATCCCCTCACCACAGCCTGTCCATTACCGACCAATGTTTGCCTCCCTTGGCCTTGCACAAAATGCTACCTCCATGACTTTTCTCTCGACGGCTGCAGCTGATAACGGTATCGCAGAACGACTCAAACTCAGGAGCTTGATGGGGGTGGTAAAAGGATGCCGGAGTGTAAGAAAAAAAGACATGATACTTAACGACTACCAGCCTGAAATTGAGGTTGACTCGCAAACTTACCAAGTTCGTGCAGACGGAGAACTGCTGCACTGTGAACCCGCAGTCACCCTGCCCATGGCCCAACGCTACTTTCTTTTCTGAGAAAAAACATGATTACACTCACCATAAAAACAGAACCCCCAAGACCAGTTCACAGCACCCTCACCCTGCCCTGGAATAAACGAACCAGAAGCCGCCAGAGAGTAATTCTTGATAACGGCGAGGAGGCCAGGATCTTTCTGGAACGGGGCACCATCCTCAGGGGAGGAGATGTTCTTGTTAGTGAGGATGGTATCGGGGTGCAAATAGTGGCCGCTAGAGAAAAACTCTCAAGGGTTGTAAGTGATGACTCCCTGCAACTGTCGCGCCTCTGCTACCACCTTGGCAACCGCCATGTGGATCTTCAGATCGAGCCAAATACACTGGCCTACCCCCATGATCATGTGCTGGATGAGATGATCCAGGCACTGGGTTTTGACACCCACATCCATGAAAGCCCCTTTGAGCCGGAAAACGGTGCCTATGATGATACCAGCCGCAGTCACCACCATGAATAGTCACTCTCTGCTGCATCTTCTCCATCTGGTAAGCCCCAACCTGCCCACCGGTGCCTTCAGTTACTCACAGGGCCTCGAATGGGCTGTGGAAGCCGGATGGGTGCATGATAAATCAAGCCTTGAACAATGGCTCTCAGATCTGATTTCCAACTCCATGGTTCATATTGATGTTCCCATCTTTAGGCGGATGTTTGAAGTCATTGAATGCGGTGAAATATCCGACCTGGAACAGTGGTCCGACCTGCTCTTTGCCTGCCGTGAAAGCTCTGAGATGCAGGCGGAAGAGCAGACCAGAGGCCGGGCACTGTACAGTCTGCTGGAAAGCCTCAATCTACTGGATTCTAATTTCCCGGCACATATTCTGAAAAAGAGCCAGCTTGCAGGATATGTTTACATGGCCATAAAGTGGCATATCAGTATGCGAGAGGCTGCCCTTGGTTATGTCTGGTCCTGGCTGGACAATCAACTCCTCACCGGAGTCAAGATTATCCCCCTGGGCCAGAGCCAGGGGCAGCAGCTGTTACTACAGCTCAGCTCTTCGGTGGCCAGAAATGTGGACAAGGGATTAGCGTGCAGTGATGCCGAAATCGGTGCTGCAAGCCCGGCCTTCACTCTCGCCTGCTGCCTTCACGAAACACAGTATACCAGACTTTACAGATCATAGGATCACTGCAACCATGACCATCACACCTTACGAGGAAAAACCAATGACACATTCAAAAAACAACTCCATCCTCCGCCTCGGTATCGGCGGTCCAGTGGGTTCCGGAAAAACAGCACTCATCCAGGCCCTGTGCCACAAAATGCGTGATATCTATGAAGTATGCGTTGTTACCAACGATATCTATACCAGAGAGGACGCAAAATTTCTCACCAGCAATGAGGCCCTGCCGGCTGAACGCATCACCGGAGTCGAAACCGGTGGCTGTCCTCACACCGCCATTCGCGAAGATGCTTCCATGAATCTTGCTGCCGTGGCCGATTTCATAAAAACATTCCCGAATCTAGATTTGATCATCATTGAAAGTGGTGGCGACAATCTCAGCGCCACCTTCAGCCCGGAACTGGCAGATCTCGCCATCTATGTCATTGACGTGGCCGCAGGAGACAAGATTCCACGCAAAGGCGGTCCGGGAATCACCCGCTCTGACCTGCTGGTGATCAATAAAACAGATCTTGCCCCCCTGGTGGGTGCTTCATTGTCGGTCATGGATCGAGACACTAAAAAGATGCGTGGTACACGCCCCTATGTTTTTACCAACATGAAAACTGGACAGGGTGTAGGTGACATCCTGGAATTCATCGTCCGTGAAGGTATGCTGGCTCCAAAGCCTGCTTGATTATGATTCAGATACTTTCATTTTCAATATGTTATTTGAAAAACATATCCCTGAATACGTCATGTATTCCGGATATTTTTCTTTTCCAAAAGAAACATATCGTGATACAACAAGACTGAAGCAGCAGGATGATCCCATACACTCTGAATCAGGTTTTAAATGATACGACTCATCCTCAACGGAAAAAAGGCAGAACAGGAAGAAATCCGCACTGCAGTATACACACTGCGCAGTCAGTCAGCTGATATCCAGGTACGGGTCACCTGGGAGCAGGGTGACGGAGAGAGGCTGGTTCGTGAGGCAAGTCGGGATGGGGTTAAACGCATTGTTTCCGGTGGCGGCGATGGTACCCTTAATGAGGTTATCAATGGCCTTGCTGGAATAGACAAAGATAAGAGGCCCGAGCTTGCCATTCTGCCCCTTGGTACTGCCAATGATTTTGCCACATCCTGCACCATTCCTCAGACACCATTTGAGGCCCTTACCCTTGCGCTGTCCGGAACGAGCAACGCTGTTGATATTGTACAGGCCAACAAGAGGTTTTTTGTCAATGTCGCCTCCGGTGGCTTCGGTTCTCAGGTCACAGCAGAAACACCTCCTCAGCTCAAAAACTTTCTTGGCGGCGGGGCCTACGCCTTGACTGCTGTTATAAAATCACTCAACTTCACCCCCAACCATGGCCGGCTTCGAGCAGAAGGTATTGACATGGAAGGAGAAGCTGTGGTGGCAGCGGTTTGCAATGGCAGGCAGGCGGGTGGTGGACAGATTCTGGCACCCGATGCTTGTATCAATGATGGTCTCCTGGATATCGTGGTTATCCTGCTCTTTCCCATTACCGATGTTGCACAGGTTATTCAGGAGATGCGGGAACCGCAAGTTCTAGGAAAATATGTAAAACGTTTTCGCTCCAGCTGGGTTGAAACATGGACCGATGCAAACAACTCCATTAACCTCGACGGAGAACCAATCAGAGAGAAACACATCTGCTTCAAGGTGCTTCCAAAGGAAATTAAGCTGGTCCTTCCCAAAAACTGTCCCCTGTATAAGAATAGAAAAAAGGATCACAACAGATAACTGAAGAAACCATCAGGAAGCTGTAACATTAAGGCAACTGTTTAAAAAAATCATCCGCCAGCATAGACAAGGCAAGACCATCCATCACTTCCTTCCTGGAATCAAGTACCTTACCATCCCGAATCAGCACAGTACGCGGATAGCCATGACCACCAAAATCATTAACCAGCGAATCGTGCTCATCTGAGATAAAGACCAGCTTTTCATCTTGGACACAGCACTGATACACCACCACACCTCCAGCCGCCATCTTCTTCACAAATTCCGGAAAATTAGGTTGTTGCCGCTCGGTACAATCGGGACACCATGCTGTAACTATATTCACCACAAAGGCCCCTTTCTCTTCCATTCGCTCCCGCACCTCAGCGGGGCTCAGTTCCTGTATCATCTTCTATTCCTATTTTCTTCGTATTTCCCAGCAGTGATGAATTTTGGAGTTTCTGGAAAAATCCAGAGGAATAGTATCCCTGCTGATGTTGCGTACTGCGTAATATTTTTCAATGGACTCATCCAGCTTAAATCGTCTGAAATTTGTGGAAAAGATAAGCAGCCCCCCCTCTGCCAGACGAGCCACCGCCTTTTCAATAAGCAGACGATGATCCCGCTGTACATCAAATACCCGCCTCTCCTTCCTGGTATTTGAAAAAGTCGGAGGATCAACAAAGATCAGATCATACTCATGCCTGTCTTCTGCCAGCCACTCCAGACAATCCCGCTGCACAGTTTCATGGGCCAAGCCGCCAAAACCATTCAGAGCTAGATTCATGCGGGTCCAGTTCAGATAGTTGCCAGAGAGATCCACGGTGGTGGTTGATTCAGCACCGCCAACAGCGGCATGGACCGTCGCGGTTCCAGTATAGGCAAAGAGGTTCAGAAAACGCTTGCCTGCCGCTTCACGGGCAATGCGCAGTCGAACGTTCCTATGATCTGGAAATATCCCGGTATCGAGATAATCTGTGAAATTAACCAGCAGAAAACAGTCACCCTCCCGCACCACATGCATCTTCTTACGGCTGCCCTGTTTCTGGTACTGGGCCTTTCCCTTCTGTCTCTGTCTCCTTTTCAGGAAAACTCGATCCCTACGCACCCCGAACAGGTGACGAATCTGGTGAAGAGTCTGTTGAAAACGGCGTTGAGCCAGTTTTTCATCAACCGTATCAGGAGCGGCATACTCCTGAACATGAATCCACTTTTCATACAAATCCACTGAAACATTGTAATCTGGGAGGTCTCTGTCGTAGACACGAAAACATTTCAGCCCCTCACGTCTTGCCCACTTAAGAAACTTTTTGGAATTTTTGCGTAGCCTGTTTCCAAACTCTATTCCTTCATCAGGTCCCGGCTCAGCCGCAAGATGCCACTCAAAAGTATCCTCTTCAAGGGGAGGGGCAACACCACGAAACAGGCGGCAGTTGATGGATCCATTGTAGAGGCGATGGGTCCGATCCCACCTGATCCCCATCCGGTCACCAAAATCAGGATTGGAAGTAAATATCCCGAGCTGCCAGCCGCTCAGTTCTTTTTTACAGATACGCCCCAGAGCACGATGTAACTGTTCCGCCTCATCAGATTCTGAAATCCGCTCGCCGTAAGGGGGGTTCACGATCATGATCCCCTGCGCGGCAGGACGACGGAGCTGGGCTAACTGCCCCTGTTTAATAACAATCTTATCCTCATAGCAGGCATGTTCTATATTGTTTCTGGCCACAGCCACGGCACGCGGATCCGCATCATATCCCAGAAGTATTGGCCACTCCCGTTCAAGTCCGGCCTCCTCCCTTTCCACAGCTTCATCCACCAACCTTGACCAGAGCTCTTTGTCATGTTGTTTCCAACCACTAAACCCAAAGTAGCTCCTGGAAAGCCCTGGGGCGGCATCCCCATAGATCAGGGCTGCTTCTATGAGCAGAGTACCAGAACCACACATGGGATCCAGGAGCATAATATCAGGACCTGTTTCCGGGCTCCAGCCAGCCAAAGAGACAATGGCTGCTGCCAGGCTCTCTTTCAGAGGAGCAAGACTGCCGCCCTCTCTCCGATATCCACGCCGATGGAGACTTTCACCACTGAGGTCAAGGGAGAGCGTGGCATGATCCTTATGAATATAAATACGAATTCTGATACCGGGACGTACCACAGAAACGGAGGGACGTATCCCCAGTTTTTCGCGAAACTGATCCACCAGTGCATCCTTCACCCGAAGGGCAGCGAAACCGCTGTGACTGATCGCTGAGTGGGACAGACTGCAATCCACAGCAAAGGTAGAACCCGTATCCAGATGCTCTGCCCAGTTCACCTGCAGAGCCCCATCGTAGAGAGCGTCTTCGTTTGGAGCTGGGTAATCTCTCAGCTTTAAAAAAACCCTTGATGCATATCGAGACCAGAGACAGGTACGGTAGGCCGACTCCAGGCTCGCCTTCCAGGTAACAAGCCCCCTGGCCTGATCAACATCCGTCCCACCAAATCCACGAACCTCCTGGCCGACCAGTTCTTCGAGACCAGCGGCACAGCTTGCTGTAAGAGTGTACATACTATTGTTATTTTCCATAGCAACAAAGGTAATGTTGTTTACTAAAATACACAATAGGAGATACCGTTGATCCGGTAAAGGCAAAACTTATCCTACTGGCTTCTTCCCCATCAACTGCAATTTATTGTTCACAACCCTGCGAACATCATCAAGGCATCACCTGCCCTTTGGATTGTTGTGACTACAATCACACCTGCCCTTTCCTGACAACACAATGATCCACTCGAGTATGGTGGATCGCCCATGCTGGAGCAGATCATCTTCCAGATCATCCACTGAGTAATGATGACAATAACAGATTATTTTTCTCATAATTTACCTTTTGTCTTGACTTCAGCATACCACACATTACCATATCGCCATATAACGATTCAACTATCCACACCAAAAAGGTTTGCAATGAAAGAATTTATTCGGGTGATGAAAGCACTGTCTGATCCTAACCGGGTCCGCATTCTCAAACTGCTGCAACATCAACAGGAGCTCTGTGTCTGTGAGCTTCACCCCCTGATCGGGCTTGCCCAGTCAACAGTATCCAAACATATGAAACTCCTCGAAGAGGCTGACCTTGTGCATTACTACAAACAGGGGTCATGGATCATCTACCAACTCAGTGATGGAGAAGAATCAGTATACGCCAAAACAATGCTTGCCAATCTCACGGACTGGCTGTCGGACGATCCAGTTCTTGAGAAGATGCTTGAAACCGTTCCCAAGGTTATCAGGGAACCGAACTGCAGTCAATACACGAGACTACCATTATGAAACCTCTTCCAAACCTTTCAGCAAACAACAGCTGCTGCTCCGGAGCTCCACAAACTAAAAACAGAAAGATAACTCCTGGCCAGGTTGCTATTGCCCTGCTGGGGCTAATTCTCTGGTACCTGATTTACCGACAACTCCTACCCTTTTCCCAATTTGTTTCCTACAACCTTTTCGGCCTTTCCAAAGGAAGCCACCTTGGCGATGCCGTTCAGTTTTTTATCTATGACGCCCCAAAGGTTATGATGTTGCTCACCCTCATAGTCTTTGTCATCGGCATGATTCGTTCATTTTTCACCCAGGAACGCACTCGCAAGTATCTTGCAGGAAAACGGGAATCAGCTGGTAATGTCATGGCTGCCTTTCTCGGAATTGTTACCCCTTTCTGTTCCTGCTCCGCAGTCCCGCTTTTCCTGGGTTTTGTTCAGGCAGGTGTCCCCTTGGGAGTTACATTTTCGTTTCTCATTGCAGCGCCAATGGTAAATGAAATAGCGCTGATTCTTCTCTATGGATTACTGGGATGGAAAGTTGCTGCAATCTATCTCACAAGCGGGTTGTTGATTGCCATTATTTCAGGATGGATCATTGGCCGGCTCGGCCTCGAACACTGGATCGAAGAGTGGGTACAGGAAATGCGTACCGCAGAGGCACTGGTATTTGAAGAAAAACCCAGCTGGTCTGACAGGATAATACGAGGAAAAGACGCAGTTCGGGAAGTTATAGGAAAAGTCTGGCTCTATGTCTTGGTCGGTATTGCAGTAGGTGCTGTCATACACGGTTACATACCTGAAGATTTCATGGCAAAGGTTATGGGGAAGGATTCCTGGTGGTCAGTACCGGCAGCAGTTCTTGTGGGAATCCCAATGTATTCGAATGCCGCAGGTATCGTTCCTGTAGTTGAAGCTCTACTTGGTAAAGGTGCAGCCCTGGGAACAGTTCTCGCCTTCATGATGAGTGTGATTGCCCTGTCTCTACCGGAAATAGTAATCCTGCGCAAGGTTCTTAAGCCCAAGCTGATCGCAGTTTTCATAGCTGTGGTCGGTAGTGGTATTCTCTTTACCGGATACCTTTTCAATATGCTTCTCTGACAGGCATTCATCACCAAGAATGGAGAAGAACACAGCCCATCAATCCATTCTTGGTCCGTGACGGATTTATACCGTGAACTAACTGCTTTTATAGTTTTTCATCATCATTTTGAGGCTGGTTATGGTTCTGTTGAAGGAACGAACCAGCTTCCCGATCTCATCTTTTCGTTCCATACCATCAATCTTGATGTCCAGATCTCCCATACTCACCTCTTCAATCTGACTGGTGAGGTGGTTAATGGGTTTTACGATCAAATTTGACAGAAGTATGGCAAAAAGAATCGCAAGTAGAAGCGTCACAAGTGAAAGAATTGCCATGCTGGTTTGAATCAGCTTGAGATCTCGGTAAGCCTCATCGACCTCAATCTCAGCAACAAGTATCCAGGGGTATTTTTTGTGCTTGAGGTACAAATTGATAACTTCCACTCCTGCTGAATTTTCCCTTACAGCAGTATAAAAGCCATCACTCTTTGCCTCACTGACTCCAGTTACATCTAGCATTACCTTGCTTTCAGTTACTTCATAGACAATAGGATCCCCATCAGCCGTTGTAAGGAATATACGACCGGTTTCACCAAGTTTCAAATCTTTTGAAAGCAGTTCCTGTTCATAAGGAATTTGAAGTTCAAAACCGATTACGGCCCGAGTCACTCCCGTGGCATCCTTCACCGGAAAAAACAACATCTGATGGTTATGATCAGACTCAACCCAACTTGAGAAGTCAGATACCGTCGTCACTCCTTCTTCAAAAGCCTTGGAAACCCACTTGTTTTTTGAGGTATCTTCCATCAAATGAGAAGAAGGCGAGCCCTTCAATTCATCTCCGTGGTTTGGACTGACTGATATCTGGCGAGACTTGTTAATTAAAAATATATGGTGATACTGTCCCCAGTGCGTTTTCTGAAAACTGTACAGAAGATTCTCAACCAGAGATTCAAGTTTCCTGTATTCCTCCAACTCACTGGGAGAAAGTGAATTTACATTGGGAAAAGATATATATTTTTGAAATATATCAGTATCCGATAAAGCTTTTGCTGAAGATTCTGTCGTATTTATATAATTTTCAAGTATTGACTCTCTCGACCTTGCAATATCAAGCAAGAAGCGTTGAATAGAATTTGCGAACACTTCAGTGGTTTTTACATAATTTATCATTCCCATGGTTGATAAGGGAACAAGAGACATTAGTAATAATGCTATGGTTAACTTTACTTTAATCGAGAGCATTTATCCTCCACTTGCATAATAACCGCCCACAAACAATGGCACATTGTGGCACAAGGTCATCTGGTAACAGGTATAACGATTAGGACATCACTACTTTTGTTTCTGATTTATTGAGAAATAAAAAGAAAGTTTTTCGATGTAGAATAGAACATTCGGTACACAAAAAACTAGAAAACCACACCTGCCAAATCAAACGATTAGCCAATTACATAATCACACATAACTAACTTGCCCTGTTTTTGTCAACACTTTTTGGGGATTGACCCAAGCCATCTGAACTCGTCATTGGAGACCACTCAGTAATCCCCCCACTATGATTCATCAGCCTTTCCGGATTCCTTGTAATTCCTTTAGCCCAAATCAGGACATCATCTCGATTTGCTTGGGCTCTCCACGTTTTTTCAACATATAATAGAGTACGGGAACCGCCATACGACTCACCAGCAGCGATGCTATTTCACCAAACATCAGTGAAATCGCCAGCCCCTGGAATATGGGGTCGGCAAGGATCACCGATGCCCCGACCATCACCGCAAGTGCTGTAAGAAGCATGGGACGAAAACGTACTGCACCAGCCTCAACCACAGCTTCAGCAAGAGGGAGGCCATGACTTATGCGGAGCTCGATGAAATCCACGAGAATAATGGAGTTTCGAACCACAATACCGGCACCCGCCATAAATCCAATCATGGAAGTTGCAGTAAAAAATGCCCCAAACCCCCAGTGAGCAGGAAGTACCCCAATAAGTGAAAACGGAATAGCTGCCATCACCACAAGAGGAGTAAAGTAGTCCTTAAACCAGCCCACCATAAGCATATAAATAAGGATCATCACCACACAGAAAGCCAGGCCAAGATCGCGAAATACTTCCAGAGTAATATGCCATTCACCGTCCCATTTCATGGATGGTTCTGCATTGGTAAAGGGCTGATTCAAATTATAAATCTCCACATTTTCACTAGATCCACCAAAATCTGCAGGGTCGAGTTCTGCCAGCTTTTTGTTCATATCAAAAATGGCATACACCGGACTCTCCACCGCTCCCGCCACATCGCCCGTTACATAGATCACGGGTTTGAGGTTCTTGCGGTAAATTGGCTGCTCCACCGGGACCTCATCCACCTTAACCAGTTCACGAAGAGGAACCAGGGGGGCAGCTGGATTCATGACCGACCGCATCCCGATACTGAGTAGTGCATCTATGGAAACCCGCATTGAACGAGGCATTTCAAGGATAATGCTCACCCCTTCCTTATCTTCCGGCTGGTGAAAAATATCGATGGACATGCCCTGCATTCCAATCTTCACTGTACGAGTAATTTCTCCAGCTGAGATATGATTCAAAGCTGCTTTTTCCTTGTCAACGGTAAGCACCAGACGACTGCGATCAGCCTCCCGGTACCAGTCCACATCTACCACTCCTTCCGTTGATTCAAAAATATTCTTTACCGCACCGGCCAGCTTGACCCGATCTGCATCACTGGGACCATAAATTTCAGCCACAAGGGTCTGCAGGACCGGGGGTCCCGGGGGAACCTCTGCCACCGCGACAGCAGCACCATATTTTTTAGCAATAACTGCAATTGCCGGGCGAACCCGAACTGCAATATCATGACTCTTCAGGCTTCTCTCTTCCTTTGGCAGGAGGTTTACCTGGATGTCGGCCACCGTCGGACCTTGGCGCATGAAGTAATGCCGGACAAGTCCGTTAAAATTATAGGGCGAGGCAATGCCAGCATAAACCTGATAATTCACCACTGCCGGATCATTCTTAATAACCTCGGCCATCTCCAAGGACACCCGAGTTGTCTGCTCTAGGGTTGAGCCCTCAGGCATATCAAGGATAACCTGAAATTCACTCTTGTTGTCAAAAGGCAGCATCTTCACCTTTACCAACCCAAAGTAAACCATGGAGCAGGCTCCGAGAAGCATGGCTATGATAGTCACAAAAAAGACAAAACGAGCGAACCCACTTGCAAGTAGCGGATCCATTATCCGATGATAAAGACGAGTAAAGAAATCATCTGGAGCATGATCCTCATCAAAGCCCTCACCCCCAACTGCACATTCTGACGGACTGCACTTTTTTCGTAATAACCGAACTGATGCCCAAGGGGTAACCGTGAAGGCAATGATCACTGAAAAAATCATGGCAGCCGATGCCCCGATAGGTATGGGGCGCATATAAGGGCCCATGAGTCCACCCACAAAGGCCATGGGAAGAATAGCCGCAATAACTGCCCAGGTAGCCAAAATGGTAGGATTCCCAACCTCAATCACCGCCTCTGTGGCAATGGTGACCATAGATTTATCTTGATTTCCGGGCAGACGTATGTGACGGACAATATTTTCAACCACCACAATGGCATCATCCACTAGGATTCCAATGGAGAAAATCAGGGCAAAAAGAGTGATCCGATTCAGAGTATAACCGTAGAGATAGAATACCATTAAGGTCAGAGCCAAAGTCGATGGAATAGCAAGCATTACCACTGTGGATTCGCGCCATCCCAGGAAAAACAAAATCAGAATGGCGACTCCAAAAACGGCTATCCCCATATGAAGCAGGAGCTCATTAGATTTTTCTGCTGCTGTCTCGCCATAGTTTCTGGTCACAGCAACGGATATATCATCCGGAATAAGTGTACCCTTCAGTGCCTCCACTTTTTCCAAGACTTCATCCACCACGCTCACTGCATTTGACCCTGGTCGTTTAGCTATGGAGAGTGTTACTGCCGCTTCTTCAGTATGTCCCGTCGCAGTGCCGAACAGAACATAGTTATCCGGTTCCGCAGGGCCGTCAATGATAGTTGCCACTTCATCAAGGTACACAGGGCTGCCACCATAGACACCCACCACAATACGTCCAATCTCGTCACTGTTTTTGAGGAATGTTCCTGTCTGAAGCAGAATTTCCTGATTCATCACCTTAACTTTGCCACTGTAACTCTGGCGATTTGCCTGCTTCAGTGCCGGTATCAGCTCAGCAACGGTGAGATTTCGAGAGCTAAGGAGAAGGGGATCAAACTGGATACGAACCTCTCTTCGGGTTCCACCAATAAGAGTAGTTTCTGCCACATTGTGAATACTTTTTACGGCATCATCCACCTCTGCAGCCAGCCGCCGCAGGGTGAAATGATCGTACTTTTTAGAATGAAAGGTGAGCGCCAGAATAGAGACATCATCAATTATATGTGGTTTTACAATAGGCGGAGAGACCCCATGGGGAATGCGATCAAAATTTGTGGCAAGTTTCTGGTTCAGCCGGACAATAGAAGTCTCAAGATCTTCACCAACATAAAATCGAACCACCAGCATACTCTGGCCTGCCATGGAGGTGGAATAAATATACTCAACACCGGGAAGCTCATAAAGAAGCTTCTCCATGGGAATGGAAACACGTTTCTCAACTTCCTCTGGTGTAGCCCCGGGCATGGAAACCATGACATCAATCATTGGAACCTTGATCTGTGGTTCTTCCTCACGCGGCAACATAACAATTGCCATAACCCCAAGAAGCATTGAAGCTATAATCCCAACAGCTGTGAGCTTGGAATCAACAAAGGCCGCTGCCATCCTTCCGGCAAAACCCGGATGTTCGAAATTATCTGTTTTCATTGAACTGTGATATCCAATGGTTGCCCATCCTGCAACACATCACTTTTTGAAACAACAACCAGATCTCCCGGATCAAGGCCGGAAACAATTTCAACCTCATCCCCATAATCCGCACCGGTACGAACAAGACGCATCCTGGCTGCCCCCCCTTCTTTATCAACCACAAAGACCATCTCCATCTGTCCCCTCCGTACAAGAGCAGAACGGCTTACCATCAGCGTGGTTTCCTCCGATCCTTCAATACTGATTCGGGCAAACTGACCAACCCGGAGATCTGTTCCAGGAGCAATGTCTATCTTCACAGGAGCAGTTCTGGACATGGGGTCTGCAGCTGGTGCGACCTCTGCAACCTCTCCAATCAGAATTATTTTTGCAGAAGGCACTTCTATGGACAAAGCGTCACCCACAACAACACTGAGCAGAAGTGTCTCGGGAACCTGAGCCAGAACCTGAAGATTCTCCCCGTTTTCGATCTGAAGAAGAACCATACCCGGAGATGCCATGTCACCGATATTGGCTATTTTCCGGGTAACCGTTCCAGAGAAAGGTGCGGTAATGATAGTATAATCCAGCATGGTCTGCGCTTCTTTGTAAGCGGCCTCGGCAATGCGAGTCACATCCGTTAGAGTCTTGACCGTCTCCTGGGTGGAAGCTCCCTGCTTCAAAAGCTTCTTCTCACGAGCAAGATTTCGACGGGCTTGAGAGAGTTGGGCCTCGGCCTGTAAAACCTTAGCTGAGATCTCCCCGGCACTGATCTTGACCAGCATATCACCCGCATTGACCTTTGATCCAAGTACAACAGGAAGCTCAATAACCTGTCCAGAAATCCTGGCTGAAATCGATGCACGCTCCACAGCCTCTAAGGTTCCCACAACCTCTATCCGGGAACGAGCGACCTCCTCCCGCACCTCTTCAACAGCCACGGTGACAGTGGGTAAAGCCTGGGTTCCCTCCCCTGGGTGCTCCTCCTGCCCATTACATCCGGGAAAAGTTGCAACTCCACCAAGAAGTACTACTGTTGCTGTTATCATCTTCCAGTTCATCACTCACCCACCTTCTCTTTTGTCATACCATCGAATTGCGGTAATCCCATTGCCCTTCTTAAATCAGCCTTTGCCACCCTGATATTGACCCGAGCCACACTCTGCCTCACAAGGGCATCAGTAAGACGCATCTCAACATCTATCAAATCGGAGGAAAGAATCACTCCCTCTTTGAAACGAGTCCGACTGAGGCGGGCACTTTCTTCTGCCTGCTCCACCATTTTTTCTGTTACCTGCAGACGCTCCACAGCCTGACGGTAACTGAGGTCAGCCTGTTTTACCTCCAAATCCATCCCCAGTTCCAATTTATTTCGCTGGGCACGAATAGTCGCCAGGGCAGCCATTGCCTTTGCCACAGCAGCACTGGTACTGTTCCCCTCATAGAGGCGATAGTTCACTTTCACCCCTGCCATCCATGAATCACCGCTGCCATCCACGACATAGCCCTGGTCATACTGGTATGAGGCAAAACCATCCACTGTAGGAAAATTACCGCCACGTGCAGCCTCAAGATCTGCAGCGGCCGCCTCTTCAGCATGGGCCAGACTTTTTAACTCAGGACGGCTGGAGTAAGTTCTTTCACCGGGGATCTCTTCTTCGCAGTCTGTTGTTGAATCAATCACAACCTCACCATCCTTCAGCCCCAGCAAATTCAAGAATATTTTCCGAGAGAGCTCTAGGTGATGTGCTGCTAGAATGAGATTCTCGCTGGCTCGAGACTGCTGCACCTCAAGATAAAGGAGATCAGCCTTCAGGAGATCTCCGGCATTAAAACGAGCCTGAGCCACCGCCAATGAAGCATCAATGGCAGCGCTGGATGCCTTCCTTGCCTCCAGCATCTCCTGGGCCTGGACAATGGCCTGGAAGGCACGTACGACCTCAAAGGCGAGACGGGAGTTAAGCCCCTCACGTTCCATCTGAGACTGTGCAAATAGCGCCTCGGCCGCTTCAACAGCAGCCTGATCCCTGCCGCCATTGTAAAAACGATATTGTACCCCAGCCCGTAAATTAAGATCATCTGTCCGACCGGGATTGTTAAAATCCATGGACTGTTCAAATGCTCCCAAGTTAAGTATATTCCCAAACGAATACATGGGATTATTGGTTTGACCATATTGTGCAGACAGATCAACTTGAGGGTAATACCCCACCCTGGCCTGGGCCACGGCAGCTTCAGCCATCTTTATACGTTGCAGAGCAACACGGCTGTCAGGGCTATGAGCAAGTGAAAATTCAACACTGCTCCTCGCCGTCCAGACCTCCGGTACTCCGGAAATATCTCCAGAAGCCCATCCCCCCACAGGAGCCATACATAACCCCAGTAACAAGATCATTTTCCCCAGCTTACTCATAAGCAATACTCTTTGGTTTTTATGATGCCACAAGTATCCCTGCACATCTCCAGGAATATATTGAGAGTTCTCACCCCCAACCGAACAACTGAAAATACATGCATCCCTGTCGACGACTGAGGAACAGTTGAACAGCGGTGACTATTTAACGAAAACCTTTAACTTAATACAGTTCACAAATTCACACAAGGTATGAAGTAATAAATTTTCTCCTGTAAAGTCATATGATACTGGATACTCGAACAAAAATGAAGTGAAAAGAGAGGGGTTCTACAGGATCTGCTCCAGAAATTTCCTGGTTCGTTCATTTTCAGGATGATCAAAAAACTGGTCCGGGGGAGCAATTTCTATTATCTTTCCCTCATCCATAAAGACCACCTTGTCACCCACCTCACGGGCAAATCCCATCTCATGGGTAACCACAACCATAGTCATTCCTTCACGGGCCAGGGTGACCATAACCTCCAGCACCTCACCAATCATTTCAGGGTCCAGCGCTGACGTCGGTTCGTCAAAAAGCATTATTTTAGGAGTCATCGCAAGGGCACGGGCAATGGCCACACGCTGCTGCTGCCCTCCTGATAACTGGACTGGAAAACTTGCAGCTTTATCTGCCATTCCCACTTTTTCCAGTAATTCCATTGCCCGCTTTTCTGCCTCTTTCACCGGTTCTTTTTTGAGCTTGATGGGGGCCAGAGTTAAGTTTTCAAGTACAGTCTTATGACGGAAAAGATTGAAACTCTGAAATACCATACCCACCTCCTCCCGAATACGATTAATATCATTTTTCGGGTCGCTGATCTCCTGGCCATCAATCACAATGGAACCGGAACTGATCTCTTCAAGTTGGTTTATGGTACGAAGAAGTGTAGATTTCCCCGATCCAGAGGGACCAAGAACCACAACCTTCTGTCCCGGTTCAACGGTGAGGGAAACATCATCAAGGGCCCGAAAGGAGCCAAAATACTTAACTACATTAGTGATTGTTATTATAGGGTTAACGGCGTTCATAGTGACTCAGTCGGTTTTCCACATTGCTGAGGATTTTAGAAAGTACAAGGGTAATAAGAAGATAGATCAGGGCAATCATGGTGTAGGTCTCAAAGTACAGAAACGACTCGGAGGCAAACTCACGACCACGGCGTAAAATATCCGACACAGCAAGAATGGAGACCAGAGAAGTATCCTTCAACAGAGCTATAAACTCATTCCCAACAGGTGGTAGAATGGTGCGCCATGCCTGTGGCAGTATTACGTAACGCATGGTCTGTGATCGATTAAAGCCAAGGGAGAGCGAAGCCTCTGTCTGACCGTCATCAATGGAGTTGATACCTGCCCTGAAGACCTCACCCATATAGGCTCCATAACAAAAACCCATGGCAATGATAGCAGCAACCATGTCCGGTACCCGAATGAGATTACCAAGGGCAAAATAGATATAAAAGAGCTGAACCAGAAGCGGGATACCACGAACGACTTCAATATAGGTTGATGCGGCAAGGTTGAACCACCTGTTTTTTGATATGCGCCCCAAACCTGCAATAAGGCCAAGGATAAGGGCCAGACCGATGGAAGCGAAAGTCACCTTGAAAGTTACCACAATTCCATCAGGTAAAAATTTTATAATATCAACATAAGGGTCCGGTTTGGCGACGAGAAGGTAAACAATGATGGCAATGGTTCCAAAAAATGAAATTCGCCATGCAGTAAACAACCCCTCATCATTCGGATCAGGTATGGCTGCACCATCTCCAACTTCAATAACTACTTTTTTTTCTCTCATTATTTTTCGTGAAAAGTTAAAATAACAGATGGTTAGGATGGTAAGTACAGACCCTGAAATACTTCAGTTGTGAGGCGCAAATTCTTTGTTTAATTTCGGCACACAAAAACGCATCGAAAGTAAACAAAAAAATACATCAGCCAAGGCTACCTGATTCAAGATACTGAAAAAATAAAAATCCGGTCTGTTCCGGCAATAGCCGGAACAGACCGGACTCAAGAAACAACACCACCTTCCATGCGTCAGGTAGAGGATACGTAATCAGGCTCTTCCTGAACGAGCCGGAATTACTGGCCTATCCACTTCTGCTGCAGTTCCTTTACGTAAGGGGTCTTGCTCACAGCCTCAATACCCTTATTCACCAACTCAAGAATTTCCGTGTTCCCTTTCTTGATGGCAATCCCGTAGTACTCAACTTCACCGGTTTCAATGGTGGTGGCAATTTTGAGACTGTCTTTATACTGAGCCATGGCATAGTTTGCAGCAACAGGATCATCACAGACAACAGCTGCAATGCGACCAACCTTGAGGTCTTCCATGGCAAGACCAACCTCGTCATAAGATTTTGGAATAACACCATCAGCACCCTTAATGGCAAAGTATCCTGTGGTTCCAATTTGCCCGCCAACCTTCTGACCTTTGAGATCAGCAAGGGATTTCACAGTAGAGTCTTTGGGAACAATCAGCGCCTGACGTACCTTGAAGTAAGGAGTGGAAAAATCCATACTTTTTTTCCGTTTTTCAGTGATGGATACGGAAGAACAGACTGCATCATACTTCCCGGTTGCAAGTCCTGCAAAAATACCATCCCAGGCAACATTCTTAAAAATCGGTGTGAACCCGGCTGCCTTGGCCGCTGCAGTCATATAGTCGATGGAATAACCGACGATCTGTTTATCTGAATTCAGAAATTCCATAGGGGGCCAGGTGGCATCTACTGCAAAAACGATGGTCTTCTGTGCCATGGCAGAGGTGCTGACACAGATCAGCATGGCCAGAGTCAATACGAATTTTTTAAACATTTCTTTCTCCCTGTTAATTTGATTAAGATCAGGACAAAGAAGCCCTGTCAATGTAACTTATTTTTGGAAAACCGTTAACATGCATGGTGGATAGTGACAAGGAAAAAAGCGCTGCTGCCACCTAAAAATCTACCGTAAAACCGCCTCTGCCGTCTCTTTTTATCAATTAAATACAGCCTATTGCTGGCCTCCCTCATCCACATTAACAAGGAGAGCAGATTTGCATTCCATTTTTCTCAGTAACACACAGTGGCAATATTTATAATATTGCCAGATAATAATGAAATTCGATACCATGAACCCTGTTCCAGGGCAAGGTTATTCTCGATAACTAGTGAGAGAAGCGAAAAATTCTTGACGTCTATTCTTTTACGACTAGAATGTAACGTAATGGAGACACGAACTATTTTTTCTATTCCCTATACTGAGTTTTTCCCCTATGAGGCCAGATATGAATCCCATGCTAAGATCAGCATTTATCACCGCTGCACTCCTCTCTTCTCTTACTCTGCTCAGTTCTGGCTGCAGTAAAAAAACCGTTGTTCCACCTGACGGAACCCCTGCTCAAGGGTCAACCATCTCCGGTGGTACCAATATAAACTACCCAGCAGCCGATGATGATGGATTTTCAAGTACAGGACTAGCCGATGAAGAGCCCATTATCAGCAGCAATCCTGGTGACAATGGCGGCCTTTCCATTAACAGTGATGCTGACCAGCAATCAGAAGAGTACCGTGCCACCTATGGCCGTTCCGCCATGGTATTCAGCCCCATCTATTATGATTTTGACCAAGCCGGTATCACAGCCGCCATGGCTCCAATCCTCGCCTCAAATGCAGATTATATGAAAGAAAATCCCAGTGTGGTAATAATCATTGAAGGGAACAGTGACGAACGCGGCACCAATGAGTACAATCTGGCACTTGCAGAACGACGCGCCATAAACGCCAAAGAGTACATGGTAAACTTGGGAGTCAACCCTGCCCGCATCCGTACAGTCAGTTATGGTGAAGAACGTCCGCTTTTCACCGGTCAAACCGAATCAGACTGGGCCCAAAATAGACGGGCCGATTTTATTGTTGAATAGATCCTCGTACAGGTTATAAAAAAAAGGGTCGTGAAAATATCTTCACAGCCCTTTTTTCTTTTGCGCCACCAGAATAAGCAGACTCTTTTACACCTTGCTGGCCCTTCACTCCCCGTACTGACGGCCAATAACAGTCAACATGGTTTCTGTCACTCCCTCAATACTTAACACCCCGGTGTCTATAACATGGGCACCCTCCGCCTTGGCAAGTGGTGCCACGTTGCGATTTTTATCATCATGATCACGTTTGATAATCATCGCCAGTAACTCCGCCTCATCCACTGCCTTCCCATTAGCACGCAATTGATCGGCTCGCCTTTTCATTCGCACTTCCGGGTCAGCATCCAGGTAAAATTTCCAGGCAGCATTCGGAAAGACCACAGTTCCGGTATCTCTTCCCTCGGCAACAATGCAACCAGCCCTTCCTATCTGCTGCTGCATCAAAGTCAACTTCTCCCGCACGGCTGGTACAGCCGATGCCCCAGATGCCACCATGGCCATCTCCGGGCTGCGAATAAGATCACTTACATTACGGCCATCAAGGATAACCCCAACATCATCACATCCTTCTGCCGGCGGCAGAAGTTCCAGCGAAGTGTCAGCCAGACAGCTGCGCACAGCAAAATCATCAGAAAGATCAATACCATTCTCCTTCAACTTCAACCCGACGGCCCGGTACATTGCCCCGGTATCAAGGTAGGTAAACGAAAGACTGGCTGCAACCTTACGGCTGATTGTGGACTTTCCCACCCCCGAGGGACCATCAATTGTAACTATCTTCTGCTTAGGAGACATAACCCAGCTCCAAAAGACAATCACCAAGTGTTGAAACAAAGCGACTATTTTCCTCTGTGGTTCCCACAGTTACACGTATCACATTGGTATAGCCATAGGCCTTCATGGACCTGATAATAACCCCCTTATGAAGCATGGCTTCATAGAGAGCAGCAGCATCCCCTTTAACATCAATAAGAAAAAAATTGGTCTGCGAAGCATAAGCACCACACCCGAGTTTTTCAACCTCCTGCTGCAACCATTCCATACCCTTCCTGGTTTTCTGCAGGGTCTGCTCATAAAACTCAGTGTCGTTCAGAGCGGCTATTGCAGCTACCTGGGCAAGCTGGTTCACATTGAAAGGCTGTCGTACCCGGTGCAGATAACCTGCAATCTCAGCACTCATCAGACCATATCCAACCCGGATACCCGCCAACCCATATGCCTTTGAAAAAGTACGCAGAGCCACAACCCCACAACGTCTCTTTGAATTTTGAATAAGGGAATACACATCCACCTGTACCTCAGCATCCATAAAATCACGATAAGCCTCATCAAGTACCACAATAACCTCTTCCGGCACTTCGCTGAGAAAGGTGTAAAGATCACCCGGTGAAATTGCAGTGGCTGTAGGATTATTGGGGTTATCAAGAAAGATGAGGCGGGTTTTATCGGTGACTGCCCCGAGAATAGCCTCAAGATCATGGTGCATCCCTTTGAGGGGAAATATCCTGTTCAGCCCTCCCCGTACCTGAACCACTTTCTGGTACATAAGGAAGGACGGGTGGCTTGTTATCACCTCATCTCCCTTTTCCACATAAGCCTTTACCAGAAACTCAATGATATCATCAGAGCCATTTCCAACAACCACCTCTTCCGGTGAAAATCCCATTTTTTCAGCAATGATCTGCACCAGATAATAATTTGACCCATCAGGATACCTGTGCAAATTGTTCAGAGCTCCACTGATAGCCTGCACAGCCTTTGGAGATGCCCCCCAGGCATTTTCATTGGATGCAAGTTTTATGGAGTTCCTGACCCCATATTCCCGCTCCAGTTCTTCGATGGGTTTTCCAGGGGGGTAAGGAACAATGGATCTAATATAATCTGGAACCTGTGCCTTCACTATGTTTTCCTCCGTTACAAGGGAACCTTCCCTCTTATCAAATATCGGGACATCTGTTACCCAACTCTGTGGCAAGTTCCAGATTGTATGCAGCTTTCAACAACACTTCCTCCTGAAAATGAGGTCCCTGCAATTGAATACCGATGGGAAGCCCATCATTACTGAAGCCACCGGGAACCGATAATCCAGGGATACCAGCCAGGTTCGCAGAAATAGTCAAAACATCAGAGAGATACATGGCAAGTGGATCACCAGCATGTGCTCCACGCTTCCAAGCAGGGGTGGGGGTCACCGGAGAAATAATCAAATCACAGGACTCATAAGCATTTCGGAAATCATTGAGGATCAGAGTTCGTACCTGGGAGGCTTTTTTATAATAAGCATCATAATATCCAGAGGACAGGGCATAGGTACCAATGAGGATGCGCCTCTTAACCTCATCTCCAAAACCATTGGAGCGCGTTTCCCGGTACATATCAATGAGCGATTCCGCATTCTGATCCCGATAGCCATAGACAACACCATCATAACGGGCAAGGTTGGAACTGGCCTCAGCTGAAGCGATCAGATAATATACCGCTACACAATACTCGGTATGGGGCAGGGAAACTTCCACGATCTCCGCACCTGCGTCCCTCAATGACTGTATGGCGCTCTCAACCACGGTGGCAACTTCATTGTTCAGACCTTCACCAAAATACTCACTGGGAATTCCCACCCGCACCCCTTTCATTCCCTCACTCAGTGCCTTAGTAAAATCAGGGATATCCTGTTTTACCGAAGTAGAATCCCGCTTGTCATATCCGGATATCCCATTCATCATCATGGCCGAATCTGTTACATCACGGGTAAGTGGTCCTATCTGATCCAACGATGAGGCAAAGGCCACCAGACCATAACGGGATACTCTACCATAGGTTGGTTTCAGCCCCACAACACCACAGAGCGATGCGGGCTGCCTGATGGAACCACCCGTATCTGACCCCAGGGAAGCAAGACACTCCATGGCAGCCACAGAAGTAGCCGATCCCCCAGATGATCCCCCGGCAACAAAACCAGGTTTCCATGGATTTTCAGGGATAGTAAAGGCACAGTTTTCCGAGGTTGATCCCATCGCAAACTCATCCATGGCAACCTTACCTACAATAACAGCACCTTGACCCTTCAGTTTCTCCACCACAGTGGCATCATAAGGAGGAACAAAGTTTTCCAGAATTTTTGAACCACAGGTTGTGGTCACGCCCCGGGTACAGAGAAGGTCCTTCAGGGAAAAGGGAATTCCGCAGAGTGGAGCAGGTGTTCCCTGAGCAATCTCTTTGTCTGCAGCGTCAGCCTGCTGCAGAGCCTTTTTTTCAGTAACAGAAATAAAGGAGTGAACAGTATCATCAACACTTCTTATTCGTTCCAGACAACTACTGGTCAATTCACGGGAAGACAGTTCTTTGTTGTCAAGCGCCGTTCTTGCCTGGCTAATTGTTAATTCGTAGGGATTCATTACTAACGCCTCAAAATAAAAAAAGAACCATAAAAAGGTTCAGGAAATCTATTATATTTCAGCCACTGAGAGAAAACTGCCGCGACAGATTACCTTTCAGTATCTGTAAACCTGTAATACCGTGAGTCACTCCATGGAACTAAATAATTCTGGGAACCACAAATGCTTCTCCATTCTCATTTGGACCATTGGCAAGGGCTTCTTTCACGGAAAGGGATTCCTGCACTTCATCTTCTCGAAAGGCATTGTTTATGGAAAACGCATGAGTGGTAGGAGTAACTCCGGTGGTTTCAAGCTCATCGAGTTTATCCACATAAGAGAGTATGGTATCAAGCTGGCCGGTCATTCTTTCCAGCTCCTTCTCACTCATGTTCAACCTGGCAAGGCTCGCGACATGTTCTACTTCTTTACGTGATATCTTCATTGTTTTTAAGTTTTTTTATTAAATATTCACTCCAAGGATACATACCTATTAGTTTTCCCGGTCTATGGTGAAATTGTCCAGATACTCCCTTGAAAAAACATCTGTTGTGGAGGTAAAGTCCACAATAGCCTCGCTAAATGCCTCAACACATTCCTTATCAAAGTGTTTTCCGGCACAGTTGTTAAGCTCTCCCACAGCCTCTTTCATATCCATATTGCGACGATAATTTCTCCTGGAGGTCATGGCATCATAGCTGTCTACCACGATCAGTATCTTCGTCAAAAGATCAAGCTCATCACCACCAAGTCCGTCCGGATACCCTTTACCATCCATCCGCTCATGGTGATGACGAATTATGAAATGTTCCCGTTCCATAAACCCCAGAGGCTTGATGATATTCGCTCCGACAACAGGGTGTTTTCTGATCAGAGCCCACTCTTCATCTGTCAGCTTTCCCGGTTTTTGGATACAGGTGAGGTCTATTACCAGTTTACCAATATCATGAAACTGAGCAGCTCGTCTTAACACAACAATATCGTTCTCAGGAAGACTCATGGCAAGGCCCAGGAGTACAGCATACTCTGTGACACGCATGGTGTGCCCTGCTGTGTAAAAATCTTTTTCCTCCATGGCATTCTGGAGGCTGGACATCAACTGAACTGTTGCATTCTCAAGGCTGTTACTATACATGAGTAACAGTTTATTGGTCTTCTCAAGTTCAGAAGTCTTAGCTCGAACGTCCTTTTCAAGCTCCCGCTTGTATTGTTCTTCCCGACGGATAAACATCCGCTTTTCAACGGCCCTCCGAATTTTCACATTAAAAATGTCAAGATCTTCAATGGGTTTTGTTAAAAAGTCATAGGCGCCGTGATTGATGGCTTTTACAGCATAATCCATGGAACCTGCACCTGTTAGAAAGATAACCGGAATATCATAATTCAGGTTATTTAAAGCCTCTATGGTTTCAAATCCATCCATTATCGGCATATTGATGTCAAGTAGGATAACATCGTAACTGTTGTCTATGTTTTCAACGACATACATCCCATCTGTTACGGAAACAACCTCATAACCGAACATCTCGAGTATTTTCGACACAGTGACACGAACTATGTTGTCGTCATCTGCAACCAGAATTTTTGCCCGTGTTGTCTCCAAAATACCTTTTCCTCAACTACTCACTGCCCAAAGCAGAGGTAGTTAACTAACATCAATTAAACTCATGAATCCGTGACGGCTTTGTAAGGAGTTTTTTTAATAAAATACTGAAATACAACTACAAAATTCACAATAAGATATTTTTGAAAAAATCTAAATAACTGGACTTTACAGCTCAGTGGAGCAACATTGTAAATAGATCAGGTTTTGATAAGAAGAATTTTACAGTTTCCAATATCTTTTTGCAACATTCCGTGCCTGATCAATAGCAGGATGCACTGATTTTTCCATGATAAGCGTTTTTAAGAGTTTTTCATCAAAATTGGCAGGGTAACCAGTATCAAGTTTTTCTCCAAGGAGCTCAGATAAAACGGCCATGGCCCCTTCACGCTGCCCGGTTAAGTCATAACCACCCTCCAGAGTTACCAGGATCTTTCCCCCACAAACCTCATCAGCCAAACCAACCATCTGTCTCGTCAAACAGGCAAAACCACCTGCAGTTACCTCCATAGCACCAAGCGGGTCACCTTTGTAGATATCAAAACCGCATGAAATCAATATAAGATCAGGATCATATTCCCTGCCGACTGGAATTATAATTTCATTGAATATAGTGGCATAATCCAGATCACCCTGATACCCTGGAAGAGGAATATTTACCGTATATCCCTCCCCTTCACCCTTTCCTGTTTCATGTAAATCTCCGGTTCCCGGATAATAGGGGAACTGATGTGTTGATACATATAGCACCTTGTTGGTATTATAGAAGGACCGCTGGGTACCGTTACCATGGTGAAGATCCCAATCCACGATCATGACCCGATCCATTCCACAATGGGATATGGCATAATCTGCAGCCACCGCAACATTGTTAAAGAGACAAAAGCCCATAGACCTGTCTTTTTCCGCATGGTGACCAGGAGGGCGGACCAGAGCAAAGCCGTTATCTATTTCTCCGTCAACAAGCAGATCAACCCCTTTAATCATCGCACCAACAGCCAGAATTGCAGCTACGTACGAGTCAGGTGAGGTTTTTGTATCAGGATCCAAGGCATCAAAAATCTTACCTGCTGTCTCCGCCACCCTGTTTATTAGTTTTTTACTGTGGGTCAGTGAAAGTATTTTGTGCGTTGCAGGGGAAAATTCTGGATATAAAAACAGGTTTTTGACGTTCTTCCGGTCAAGTACCTCATTGATAACCTTTAGCCGCCGTGGAGATTCCGGGTGATCAAACCCGGGATCATGATCTAGAAAAAGGGGGTCTTTGAATATTGCCGTTTTACGCATCTGCCTCTCTCTCTTTTCTCTTTCCAATAATTGTTCGTTTTTCGGTTATCACAAAATCCAGGAGTTCATCATGTTTATGAAGCGGTGCCTCTTTTACAAGCTGCATATCATGAGCCAACCCCACCCGCAGAGCCTGTGGTGCTTTTTGGGAGACAAACCTGTCATAATACCCACCACCGTAGCCCATTCTGCCACCGCGTTCATCAAAAACAGATCCCGGCAAAAATATAATATCAATCTCATCTGGTGATACCACAGCTGTGGTTCGAAGTGATTCAATGGGTTCCGGGATCGAACAATAGCCGGAAATCAGTTCTTTGCTAGGATTAGAGATAGCAACCGGCAACAGATCCCTCTCTTTAACTAGAGTTACCGGTACCACAAGGGTTTTTCCTCGGTTTAAAATATACTCCATCAGCTTTCTTGTACCTAGCTCAGAACGAAAGTCTACATAAATTAAAATGGTATCAGCAGACTTAAATTGTCGAAGTTTTTCAACAGTTGTTGTGACCTTAAAACTGTTTATTTCCTGTACGGAAATGCTTAGTGCATCACGCTTCAAGAGGATATTTTTACGGAGTTTTTGTTGGTCCATAAGGCAATTTTATAGGAAGTGGGCCATAAAGTCTAATCAGAATATATAAAGAAGAATTTTTTTTGAAATAAATATGAAGGGAGACGGGTTATATTTTTTACCCATTACTTGATGAAGTCATAAAAATGTTGAAAGCAGGATGGACTCTAGAAAGAGTCATATCCGAGGCACAGATTCAAGGTAAAAAAAATCGCAGTTTCTACCAGAAGAAACTGCGATTCCAAATCGCTTACTATCCTATGCCAATCGACAGGGATACATATTTTTTCTTTATCACATGGGTACAATCAACTTATTGGTGTCCTCATTCCAGGTCACAACCAGGTACCATACCATCATGATAAAAGCTATTAACAACAGACTACCCCCATATCCCATAACATCAGGAAGGTACATATAGGAACCCAGTTTTCCAGCTTTTTCAAGATTGATTTCATCAGGTCCAAAATTCTGGAACCATTTGGTCATCAAAGAGTTGGCAATGGCAAAGAAAGGCACAACCATAATAAGTTTTACCTGTCCCTCACCAACACGCCACAGGGTACCGGTACCACAACCACCAGCCAACATGGCACCAAGACCGAAAATGAAACCACCTACAATAGAACCCCAGCCAAATGTTCCACGAACATAGTTTGCAGGATGAAGAACAGGATCTCCACCGTGGGCAATGGGTACGCTATACTTCAACACAGCACCACCAATGGCAAGGAGCAGGATTGACAGTGCAACAGATTTTGCAAGGGTACAGTCTCCGGTCATGTGTGGCTCGCGAAAACCCTGTACCATACACCAGCGACCACGCTGCATGGTATAGCCAAGTCCGCAGGCAATCATTATTATACCACCCAGTGATGCTATATAATCACTGTCTTCATTTCCAGCATAAGTGTAAGCACCCCAGACAACAGCCGCTATTGCAACTGCTGCCAAAATATTCTGCACTATTTCAGGAATATTTATGGTCCCGGAACCACCATCTCCCCAGGATATATGTTCCATTTCCAGATAGAGCAGTTTCAATCCCAGAAGAACCCCAGCCACCAAGCCTATCCACATGGTGAAGCCACTGGCGGAAAGATTTCCGATTGCACTGTACATTCCACCTACATTACAACCACCGGCAAATGTGGCACCAATTCCCATCAAAATTCCTGCAATAACAGCCTTAAGCATTTCACGATAAGGTGGAATACGAAAAGCAAAATCTTTTCCAAGACAGGCTGATATAAAGGCGCCGGCAATAAATCCTATACCAATAACTGAACCTGAGCTGATAAAAGCACTTTTAGGAGCCTCATCATAAAGACCAAGAAGTCCATCTTCAGCACCAATAATGATATTCAACCCATAAACGATCCAGTCGCCCCAGTTTCGAATGGCACCCACAGCTCCCCAAGGACGCCACCAGGCCATTATCAGGATGGACAGAAACGCTACAATAACTCCTGTTAACATAGGATTCCATTCAGATTTACAACACGTCTTGTAAAGTGATTTGATCTTATTTCCCATCACACTTTCTTCACTCATAATTCTCCTCCCTCCGTATGATCTCATATTTAATAACGGTTTGTTATCCCCGTCAGACTTTTCTTTACCCTTGCCCACATCTTTTGTCAAGTATCATAAAGTATTGTGGCCATTTTCTAAGCCACAAATAACAAGAACTTTTCTCGCTAAAACAGTAGATTAGATATCAATTGTTTGCTTGAATAGTCATTCACTTTGCTCTTGACATAACCTCACACCTAAAGTATAGATTTGTTGAGATCTTTTTAGTGTATTTCAACACACACTGGCAGAACTTATTCAGACTAAACAAACAATTATGTTTATAAGTCTACCGAACACTATTTCTTGGAGGAAAATACTATGAGTGACTTGAAAGTTGCCGAAGACGGAATCGCTGTAAACGCCACCCTTGATGCAAAAGGACTAAGTTGTCCCATGCCTCTTCTTCGTACCAAAAAGGAAATCGGAAAACTTGCCTCCGGCGAGATTCTTCAGATTGATGGTACAGATCCCGGTTCAAGAAATGACCTTCCAGGTTGGTGCAGTCGTGCTGGACATGAGTATCTTGGAGAAAAAGAGCAGTCAGGTTATATCAGCTTTTTTGTTAAAAAGGGCTAATCTCGTTTTTTGCTAATACTAACGATTAATAAGTAATTTCCTGGAGGATAGTATGTCCAAAAGTCTTGGAATATTTGTGACCAACCCTAACCAGTTTAAACACATAATGGGGATAACCAAAGCTGCTAAAGCTAAAGGATCCAATGTTAAAGTGTTTTTTACCTGGGATTCCACCCATAATGCAAAAAAAGAACCTGAGTTTGCAGAGCTTTGTAAAATTGCCGATGTTTCTATTTGTGTCGACAGTTATAAGAACATGGGATACGACATAGACGATATTCCTGAGGGTCTGGATGCCAGTAAGATGGCGACCCAGGCTCAGCATGGAATAATCATTGAAGATTACGATTGTTACTTAAGTTTATAGGGGGTTCCCATGGAATATAATAAAGTATGTCTTATGTATCGTAATAAAGAGTGTGTGGTGGACGGTATCCGCTCAGCTCTTGGGCTTGCAGTTGAGAATATGTACGCCTATGGTTGTGTAATGGACGAAGTTGAAATGGACAAATTCAATGAACTTCAGGCTGAATCTCTTGAGATGCTCCGTGATATGGAAGGTGATGTTTTTGCTACAAAAGCAGCAAACTGTGAAATAAATGACTTGGAGCCTATCACCATTGAAGAGCTTGGTGAGAAGCTTCGCGACATGACCCACATTATCCCTTACGGCATTATCTAAACTGTTCAGGAGTGAAATTATGAAAATTCTCAATGTTTATCGTTCAGAGCCGGATGATACCACCAAGAAACTTGTTGAAATTGTCACCAGAGACAGAGAAGCAGACAGCTTCGACCTTTACGTGGATTCCCCCGATTATGATGCACTGGTTGACAAGATTTTTGCAGCAGATCAGACCATCAGCTGGTGGTAGCGTCGCATGTAATTACTTGTTTGTAAAAACCCCCTATTGTACTTTTTTTGAATCATAGGGGGTTTTTAATGGATTCCGCCATTAACAGATCATGAATAACAGGGCGAAACTTTTTTATTTTCCTATTATCATCACCATAATAAACCCTGTTACTGAGTAACACAACCACGCAATCTTTTTCCGGATCCATCCAGAAGGAAGTACCTGTAAACCCTAAATGTCCCACACTCCTTTGGGAAAAATATTCTCCACTACTCGAATTTTTATCTGAAACCGTATCAAAACCCATGGTCCAGTCTGATCGTTCTACCCTAGTTAGTACATCTTTCAGCAGATGTGCTGAATAGGAAGGATGCACCGATCTTCCCTGCCATTGATCAAGAAGGTTTTCACAGAAAGAGAGTACACCTTTCAAGCTTCCAAATAATCCGGCATGTCCTGTTTCCCCACCCACTGCCCTGCTGTTATCATCATGCACTATCCCAGAAAGCGTTTCCCTGCCCTGTAAACCCATTTTCGTGGCGACATACATCTTATTATCTTTTTTTTCATATATACCCGGGAAAAAAAGTTCATTTTGGAGCGATAACGGTCCATAAATAGTATTTTCAACCAACTCACCCATCTTCATTCCAGTTTGTTTTTCTACAATAAGTCCAAGAAGCATAAATCCGATATCACTGTACAGGTGTTTATCTAAATATTTTTTTTCCAGCTTTTCTTCTAAAATTCTCCCTAACAAATATGATTTTTTATTTTGATAATCATATTTTATGATATCTTTATAGTATTCCCTGTGAGCGACAAATCCAGCTTTATGCGACATCAAATCACGTATCTTTATGTTTTTTTTATCAGCGGGACATTTTTTAAATATGTTCGTCAGGCGTGTATCGGGATGCAAAACCCTTCTTTCAAAAAGTGTAAGAAGAACAGGAACCGTTGCCAGAGGTTTTGTTAAAGAAGCCAGATCAAAAATATGGTTTTCATTAATCTCTAAATTGACTTTTCCCCCATCATACCCATAATAACCAGTAAAACGGTGATAAGCATTTTTTTTATATGTAGCAATACCCAGCGCTGCAGCAGAAAAAACCTTATTATCCAAGGCAGTTGTGAATAAATCTTTTATTAATCTTATTCTTTTTTCATCCACGCCAAAATTCCCTAAAAGTACTGCTATCAAGAAAGAAATAGAGTTGTTTAATTTCTTGTTTTTTCCCCAGTTTTACACTAGAATAACGCAAAATGCATAATTTAATTATCATATTGTTTTTCCATTAAAAAACATAGATATTTAAGAGGATTTTAACAAAATTTTAACACCATTTGTTCAGACTTTATTCATAATCCTGTTAAGAAGCTGTTTAAAACGTAAAGTTAACAAAACCTCACTTTTTTTTCACAATACACTGTTTATAAAATAACTAATTATAATAATATGTTACTTTCCTTTTAAACATATTACACCCCTTAATAACAATAATAAAAAGATTATTTAATAAAGGGAAATGCCCATGACACTCAATTGCACTATATCACGAAATGATTTTATGGAGGGTTTGAACAGTCTCCAGAACATAACCAATAAACGGGTTACTCTGGCTATTCTCTCCAACATTCTTATTGAAACAACAGCCAATGGTATTGTTCTCACTGGAACAGATCTGGAAATTGGTTTACGCGTAAAAGTTCCAGCTGAAATACATGACCAGGGTAGTTTAACCCTTCCTAGCAAGAAAATTTTTGAAATTGTCAGGGAATCAGGTTCCGACACCATAACCATCAAAGAGACTGAAAACAGCTGGGTCATCATATCCGCCGGACTCAGTACTTATAACCTTGCCGGAATGGCTGATAATGATTTTCCTGATTTCCCTGAATTTTCAGACGATAATTTTATATCATTTGAAGCTGGAAATTTTTCAGACTTGATTGAAAAAGTTATTTTTTCTGTGGCCAATGAAGAAGAAAACGCTTACTCCCTGACGAATGTTCTAATTGAAACAGAGAAGAGAGATGGGAGATCTTTTATACGGATGATATCCTCCGATGGCCATCGCCTTACCATCATGGAAAAAGATGTTGCAGCAGATGTAGATCTTCTCAATATCACCCTTGGAACATTAATTCCCAAAAAAGGTATCCAGGAGTTAAAAAAATTCTGTGATACTCGTGACACTGTTGAAATCTCCTTCGAAGAGAAACAACTTATTGTAAAAGATACCGAATCCATAATGGTTATTCGTCTGAAACAGGGTGAATTTCCTCAATATGGTGCCATTGTAGATGCAGTACAGCTCGAAAACAAAATCCGTATTGAACGAATCCCATTCCTTGATTCCTTAAAACGTATCAACCTCTTTACAGAGGACATTTTTCATACCATTCAGCTTGAGATTGAAAACGAAAAAATGATTCTAAGTTCGCAGAACATTGATCTTGGTAACGCAAAAGATATTCTTGATATTCAATATGATGGTGAACCGCTCCTTCTCGGATTTAACTGCCGTTATTTCATAGATGCTCTCCAGGTTATGGAATGTGATAATGTGGATGCTTATATTAATTCCAATAACAGCCCCTGCTTGATGAAATCGGATTCAGATAAGGGATTTTTGAGTATAATTATGCCTATGCAGTTGTAAATTATATAAAATAACTCTGTGAGTTTATATTGCTGTTTTAGTAATATTTTTAAATTTTTTCTAAAAAGGAAAAAAGTGTGACTGAAGAAAACAAAGATTACGGTGCCGAACAGATTAAAGTACTTGATGGTTTAGAGGCTGTTCGAAAACGCCCCGCAATGTATATAGGAAATACATCCAAAACTGGCCTCCATCATCTTATCTGGGAAGTTGTGGATAACAGTATAGATGAAGCCCTTGCCGGCCACTGTGAACGTATATATGTGACAATTCATCAGGATAACAGTGTCACGGTAAAAGATGATGGACGTGGAATACCAGTTGATATACATCCAACTGAAAAAATGTCTGCTCTTGAACTGGTAATGACCACCCTCCATGCCGGTGGAAAATTTGATCATTCAACCTATAAGGTTTCCGGTGGACTTCATGGCGTTGGTGTTTCTGTTGTAAATGCGCTGTCTGTTAAGGCCGTAGCAGAGATAAAACGTGATGGAAAAATTCATAGACAGGAGTATCGCTATGGTGACCGGGTAGGTGAACTTGAAGTTATAGGAACATCTGAAAATACAGGTACTTCTATAACATTTAAACCTGATCCCGATATTTTTACTGAAACGGTTGTTTTTGATTACGATACCGTAAATAATCGTCTTCGTGAGCTGGCTTTTTTAAATAAAAATGTACGTATTTATCTCAAAGATGAGCGTACCGGTGCTGAAGATAAATTCCATGCGGAAGGTGGAATAGCCGAATATGTTGAATATCTGAACCGTAAAAGAACTCCCATCAATGCTTCACCTGTTTTTATAAGTGGTGAAAAGAATATGGTGGAAGTTGAAATAGCCTTTCAATATTTTGATGGATATTCAGAAAGACTTTTCTCTTTTGTTAATAATATAAACACAAGAGAAGGTGGTACTCACGTCTCCGGATTTAAAAGATCACTGACCAAATGTATAAATCGCTATGCCAGTGACGATATTATCCCCAAAAACATGAAAGAAAAAATGGGTGGTGATGATGTGCGTGAAGGATTGACCTGTGTTATTTCTGTGCGGGTACCTGATCCGCAGTTTGAGGGACAGACTAAAACAAAACTTGGAAACTCTGAAGTAACCTCCATAGTTGATTCTATATGTACAGAAAAACTCACTCTCTTTCTTGAACAGAACCCACAGGAAGCCAAAAAAATACTCACCAAAGCTGTAGAGGCTGCGCGGGCTCGAGAAGCTGCCAAACGAGCCCGGGAACTTTCAAGAAAGAAAGGATCAACTTCTCTTCTCATGGCTGGAAAACTGGCAGAATGTCAGGAAAAAGATCCTGCCAAACGTGAAATATTCATAGTGGAGGGAGATTCGGCTGGTGGGTCTGCCAAACAGGGTCGTGACAGGTCGGTTCAGGCTATTCTTCCCCTACGCGGTAAAATTATGAATGTGGAGAAGGCCAGATTTGAGAAAATACTGGGATCGGAAGAGATCAAACAGCTTATAGCAGCCTTAGGTTGCGGCATTGGTAAAGACGAGTTTGATAAGGATAAACTTCGCTATCATAAAGTTATAATTATGACAGATGCTGATGTGGATGGTGCGCATATCAGAACTCTGCTTCTCACCTTCTTTTACAGGCAGATGCTGCCCCTGGTTGAAGGAGGTTATATTTACATTGGCCAACCTCCTCTCTATAGACTGGGAAGGGGTAAAAAGGAACAGTATTTTCTTGAAGAGGAAAATCTAAATGAACATCTATTTAATGAGGCCAGTAGAATACTGAGAATTAAGGCAGAAAACGGTGAAAATAAAATACTGGAAGAAAAAAACCTTGTTCATATATTAAGAAAACTTTCACTTTACAGTCAAGTTGTTGCATATCTAGGAAGGATGAATATTTGGGAAGATATGCTCTATTACCTCTTGGATAAATATATTCATTCTGCTGATCAGTTTTCTGATGAAGATTTTGTTAAAAATCTTGTTAAAGGACTGTCTACAGATAAACATATCATTGGAAATATAAGACCATGTCGCTGGCGTCCGAGTTGTTATGAAGTGGATATTGCCATTAAAGGGCAAGCTCAAATTATGATGACACTTGGGCCACAGATACCTCTTATTAATGAATATCGTACAGCGCTTACTATTTTTAATGACCTTAAACCTTATCTTCGTTGTTCTTTCACCATACTAAGGGGTGTTCAGGGAACTGATGATAAGCTTATAGCTGCTAAGGACTGGAGTGAAATGATAGCTACCGTTCGTAATGAAACCTTTAAAGGAAGTCATTTGCAGCGTTATAAAGGTTTAGGTGAGATGAATCCTGAGCAGCTTTGGGATACCACTATGAATCCACAAAACAGAAGTCTTGTTCAGGTAACCATCGGTGATGCAGAACAGGCAGATGACATTTTCACTACCCTCATGGGAGACAAGGTGGAACCCCGAAGAGAATTTATTCAGAATCATGCTCTTGAAGTATCAGATTTGGATATTTAAAAAAGGTCACATCGTAAAATGATGTAGCATAATGCAGTATACATTTGGAATTTTATATGACGACTGAAGAACAAGACAAAAATCCTACAATCTCCATTGAAAAGGAGATGAGAAAATCATATCTCGATTATGCCATGAGTGTCATTATCGGGAGAGCTCTGCCAGATGTTCGCGATGGTTTGAAACCGGTTCATCGTAGATCTCTGTTCGCCATGCGGGAGCTTGGTGTTCAATACAACAGACCTTATGTTAAATCAGCCCGTATTGTCGGTGATGTAATAGGTAAATATCATCCACATGGCGATACTGCTGCTTATGACACAATTGTTCGTATGGCCCAGGATTTCTCCATGCGGTATCCTCTGGTAGATGGGCAGGGTAACTTTGGATCCATGGATGGTGATTCCCCTGCTGCCATGCGTTATACTGAAGCTAGGATGACTCGTATTGACAGGGAAATAGTTGCTGATCTTGAGAAAGATACCGTAGATTTTGGTCCCAACTACGATAATTCCATGACTGAACCTCTGGTTATGCCCAGTAAAATACCTAATTTACTGGTAAATGGTTCTTCTGGCATTGCTGTGGGTATGGCAACCAATATACCACCCCATAACCTGACAGAGGTTATGAATGGTCTTATTGCGATGGTGGCAAATCCCAATATTACTGTTCATGAATTAATAACCATAATAACTGGCCCTGATTTTCCCACAGGAGCTTTTATTTGTGGTCGCGCAGGGATCAGAGAGGCATATGAAACCGGTCGTGGCAGTGTTCTAATGCGGTCACGGACCCATGTAGAGACCATGAAAGGTGGAAAACGTGAAGCCATTATTGTCACTGAAATTCCATATCAACAGAACAAAGCAACTCTGGTTACCAAGATTGCACAACTTGTAAAAGATAAAAAGATAAGTGCTATATCTGAAGTCCGTGATGAATCTGACAGGCATGGACTCCGCATAGTTATAGAGTTGAAAAAAGATTCGATTGCAGAGGTGGTGATAAATCAGCTCTACAAAATGACCCCTCTACAGCGTTCTTTCGGTATTATTTTTCTGGCCATTGTTAATAACAAGCCAGAAGTTCTTAATTTAAAACAGATTCTCGAGTATTTTGTTCTTCATCGTAAGGTTATTGTTTATCGTCGTACTGCCTTTGAACTAAAGAAAGCTGAGGAAAAAGCACACCTCCTTGAAGGGCTTAAAATAGCGATAACAAATCTTGATGAAGTTGTTGAGTTGATTAAGGGATCGAAAAATCCTGCAGTTGCAAAGGTTGGATTGATAAGTCGTTTTGAACTCTCTGAAATCCAGGCACAATCCATCCTTGATATGCGTCTTCAACGTCTTACCGGCCTTGAGCGTGACAAAATTATCCGGGATTATAAGGAAATAATGGCTGAGATTGACAGGCTGAGGACAATTCTTGGCGACGAAGATCTTGTTATGGAAATTATCCGCAAGGAATTCGTTGAGATAAAGGAGACCTATGGTGATGAGAGACGTACCGAGATTATAGATGCCGTGGATGAAATTCTTCCAGAAGATATGATAACCCAGGAGGATATGGCGGTTACTGTTACGCATACCGGATATATTAAACGTAACCCTGTAAGTATATACAGATCGCAGAGGAGGGGTGGTAAGGGAGTTTTCGGTGTAAAAAATGTGGAAGAGGATTTTGTATCAAATCTCTATGTTGCATCCACCCATGACACTTTCCTGTTTTTTACAAATCATGGAAAGATATTCTGGCGCAAAGTATACCAGTTACCTCTTGCCGGTCGAACCGCCAGGGGTAAAGCCGTTGTTAATCTTCTTAATCTTGCTGAAGATGAAAAAGTTGCAGCTATTCTCCCTGTTGCTGATCTGCAAAATGAAAAGAGTAACAAAACCATTCTTATGGTAACAAGGCTGGGTAGGGTTAAAAAGACCAGTCTTCAGGAATTTATAAAACCTTTGAAGCGTGGTAAGAAAGCTCTTACCATAAATGAAGATGACGAGATAATTTCCGCTCATATTCTTACCGGTGATGACACCATATTCCTTCTTTCTAAAAATGGTGCCTCTATCCATTTCCATGAAGATGATGTGCGCACCATGGGTAGAACAGCTGCTGGTGTTCGTGGTATCAGGCTTAAAGAGGGAGATACTGTTGTGGGATCCATTGTGATAGATTCGGATTCCTCAATTCTTACTGTAACTGAAAATGGATACGGTAAACGAAGTCCTGTTGCTGATTATCGTGTTCAGAAACGTGGCGGACTTGGTATTATCGCTATTAAAGCCAGTGAACGAAATGGGTTTGTTGTCGGTGCAATGCAGGTAGATGACGATTCTGAGGTTATGCTCATTGCCGATTCAGGTAAGATGATACGCATGCCCATGGGGAATGTTCGGGTTATAGGGCGTACTACCCAAGGTGTAGGACTAATTAATCTTGCTGAGAATGAAAAGGTTGTAGCCATGGATCTGGTGGCAGCTGAAGACGATTCTGATGATGAAATTGAAATAGACAGTGAACAAGGTCTTGAAGAATAAACAGGAAGTCAGAAAAATATCTGTTATAGGTGCTGGTTCCTGGGGAACAGCACTTGCTGGAGTTTTATCCGGTAAAGGCCTTCGCACTGTCCTTTGGGGACATAATGAGGATCATGTTCTCAATTTAAAAAAGGACCGGGAAAACAGAAAATATCTTCCAGGATTTTCTTTTTTGCCAAATCTTGAAGTAGAATACGATCTCAAAGAGGCTGCCACAGGTGCTGATGTAGTCTGTATGGTGGTACCTTCCCATGGATACCGGGCAGTATTTGAAAAACTTATTCCCTATTTAAAGACCGGAGCATTTGTAGTTTCTGCAGTTAAAGGAATAGAAAATAATACTCTGATGACAATGACTCAGGTCATGGGAAATAGTCTCGGAAGTGCCTTAACCTCCAAAAATCTTACCCTTGGAGTCTTGTCAGGTCCTTCGTTTGCCAAAGAAGTATCACAGGGATTACCTACTCTGGTAACGGTAGGATGTGATGAACTTGAACCGGCACAGTTTCTTCAGAATGTCTTTGGAAGTGAATTTTTCCGGGTTTATGCAGTTCAGGATATGATTGGCCTAGAGGTAAGTGGCGCACTTAAAAATATTGTAGCCATAGCAGCAGGAATTTGTGACGGTCTCGGCTATGGTTTAAACAGCAGGGCTGCACTTATTACCAGAGGACTTGCTGAAATTACCCGTATGGGGGTGGCCATGGGGGCTGATCAAGCTACTTTTTCCGGCCTTTCCGGTCTTGGCGATCTGGTTCTTACCTGTACCGGTGATCTCAGTCGAAACCGCACAGTTGGTTTAAAACTTGGTGAAGGAAAGAAACTCAATCAAATCCTTGATGAAATGGAAATGGTAGCAGAGGGGGTTAAAACCACCAAGTCAGTTCATGATCTTGTTTCAAAGATGGAGGTGGAAATGCCCATTCTTGAACAGGTCTACCAGATTTTGTATAAGGATAAAGAGTGTTCAAAAGCTGTTAAAGATCTTTTAACAAGGGAGTTAAAGGTTGAATAAAAATGATGAAGGAGCTCGTTTTCTCTCATATCTAACTCTTTTCCTCCTTGCAGCATCTCTTTATATATTCTCCTCATATCTCCATTATATCTTAGTTGCCGCTGTACTGTCACTCTGTACAAGTCATGCATTAATAATGCTTGTAAGGCTTCTGGACACCTCTTCCCTGCCCGCCATTATAAAAAGTAAAAGCAACTTTATAAGTGCTTCACTCCTTACCCTTTTTTTCCTCTGTCTTATTTTTGCACCATTTGTCTATTTTATTTCAGAAACCTACGGACAGATGGCATCGCTTGATATTGAGCATATCAAAAGTGTTACCATGGAAATGGTGGATAAAGTTGTTGCTTTAACTGATTCAATTCCAGTTATTCATAACTTTCTTAACACATTGAAAACGGAAGGGTTTTCTGTTCTGAAAAACATTTCTATGGAGACTATCTATAAGGCTGTTAATGGAGTTGCTTCCGGTGCAGGTGGAATTGTTGTTCAGATAACATGGATACTTATTTTTTATTTTCTGTTCAATCTGTACGGTCGACAGATTCTTGCCTTTGCAGCCCGGATAATGCCAACTAGTTTTGAGGATGAAAAATATCTCTATCGAGAGTGCACAGGAACAGTGGCTGTGGTTTTTTATGGAACGCTGTTCAATATGCTTGCCCAGGGATTAACCTTTGGCACCATGATGACCTTTATTGGTAATTATGATGCCTTTTATCTTGGTGTTTTGTCAGGGTTCTGTTCGGTTATTCCTATTATTGGTGCTGCTTTGGTTTATATACCAATACTAGCCCTCGAAATATTTGCAGGGAATTATATAAATGTTGTCATCATCCTCTTAGTTGTCTGGGGGTTAATGGGATTTTTTATAGATAATATTCTAAGAATTATATTTATTAGTTATTTGAAGCGGATTTTTGGTTTTGAGTATGCAATGAATGAGATATTAATACTCATGTCAATACTTGCAGGTATTGCAAGTTTTGGCTTCTGGGGCTTAATTATCGGACCATCTGTTATCGCACTTACCCTTGCTGCAGCAAATCTTCACAGTTCTCAAACCGAACACTCCGGTTTCCCTCTGACAGTGGAAACAGAGACGTCATGACTCTGCTAAACGAGAAATCAATATTTACTTCAATGTTACAGGGGGGACCATTCTCTGTGCAGGATGAACCGCCATCACTGTATCTTTTTTCAAGAGAAAGTAGAAAGTGGGTGAAGAGCCTGCAGGGTAATCAGCTCTTAAAAACTAAATATAGAGCCGTCAGGAATCAGATTTTTGATTTTCTGGGAGTTTCGAGTTTTAATGAAATTTCTGTTTTTTTCAATAATGAAGTTTTGAAGAATAAGGCAACTGTCCGGGCCAACAAACTTCTTGGTAATATGTTTGGGATTGCTCTCTCACACCAGGATATTGACCGCTTTCTTCAAGGGTATGCTGCCACTGCTGATGATGTTGTCAACTCTCTGCGAGGAAAGGTTCTTGCTCCATATAGTTCCCATATTGAAACAAGTAATGAAATAGAAACCACTCACAATCCGGTAGATCTTCTGCTTATTTACTTTAACAGACGTTTTCATAAAAAAGCCCGTTTTGAAGCAAAACGTAAACTTGTTCTCATGAACCTTGCAGGGTCTATTGACCAAAGGGAAAGGGAGACAGATATTGCTGTTAAATTTTCTGAATTTATAATTTTTTTAAACCAGTATGTATGGAGCCCTTCTCTGAAAATTGGAGACCTTACTCTGAACTATCTCCACAGTAAACATAAACAACAAGATTTCAGCTGTGATTCTGTCTCTGTGCTTAGTGAGGAAGAAGGTCTTTTAAAAAATCCTGTCGTTGGTGAAAAGCTTACCTTGGTGAAAAGGAGAAGTTTTTCCTACAAAGGGAAAGATGTTCCCGTTTACGTAACACTGCGAAAAAAACCACCCGCCGCAAAAGTATTAAAACTACTTCGTAAAAATGAAAAAAATCCAGCAACTGCAGTGGATGATGAGCTCGGACTTATGGCTGTATTAAATTCAGTTGCTGAGGTTAAAATGTTTGTCAGACATCTCACCAAAAGTGCCCTGAAGGCTGATTCTTTTATGACGCTGGAGGATATATCAGATACCCTTACTGGCGGTAAATACTCCTCACGGGCAACTGGAAGTTCTGGAAAAACTCCAATGCTTAAATTTTTTGCACGTTTAGGCGGGATGAGGGTTGAATTTATTATTCACACCAATCGATCATACCTCAATTATATCTACCAGAGGGATGTAGCTCACGATGAGTATGAGGTAAAACGGATTTTCGATGCCGGGGTTGCCGAATTTCTTTTTCCCCGGGATATCTATAACCTTGATATGAATATCATAAGAAAGAGTCAGCTGGATCTTTTTAGAAGGCGTATCGAGGAGTGGTGATTGATGTTATTTTAAGCAAGTCAATCTCATAAAAAAAATAAAATAACCATATCTTAAGTCACTAGTGTCCGGTTATAGTTAGATTGTCCTCAAAAAGTCACAACCAACTGTTATTGTAGAGTAAAGACTTTAAAAAGGTAGTACACTATGCAAGCATACAGAGCAATACTCAACAAAAGGCTTGCACATGATACGTTACA
>Ga0256840_1000025_pt1 | contig 107065 bp, 84 predicted proteins | sample 355202metaG_FD_185969 | JGI IMG/M metagenome (GOLD analysis project Ga0256840, IMG submission 185969) | Hydrothermal vent microbial communities from Mid Atlantic Ridge, Atlantic Ocean - 355-202 | ecosystem: Environmental > Aquatic > Marine > Hydrothermal vents | place: Atlantic Ocean: Mid... | reverse complement strand
TAATTTTACTTGGGTACTTATGTAACGTGGCCTTTTTTATGTGCGGTATTTTTTAAACAATTTTTAATTTAGATAATAGTATGAAAAATTTAACGAAAACGGTAACGGCTGTTACGCTTGCTTTAAGCACAGTCTCAGTAAATGCGGCTATATTAGAAGATAACTCACTTAATGCTGAAGCCTGGATGTCAGTTTATGATTTGACTTCAAAGCAGACATTTACGCTTGATTTGGGCGGAGCAAAAATTGGCGACACTCAGGGTATAACGGTTCAGTCTTTAATTGACCACAAGGACTCAACAGGTAGTTTGGTGAATGTTGATTTAACACAATACAGTCATTGGAATGAGTTTAAAAATCATCCGGATTTCAATGCATCCACCACTATATACCTCGTAGCGACTGCAGGCATTAATCAAGCGACATATTCACCTAATGTTTTAATTACTGGTACTGATAATAATTTTTTTGAAACCAGAGCAGATTTTACTGCTCTTGGACTTGTTTCACAAACTCTTAATACACATGTTCTCAATATAAACACTGACACCCCGGGAAGAGATTTTAAAAATTTTCCTGCGAATGTGACTACCTTAGTAATTGATGGAGACGATCATATAGGACAGCACACAGAGAGATCGGGGTCTACTGAACTATGGGGCGGTGCAACTTACAACCCTAATGGTTTATACGGCCAGGAAATTCCATTTCAATTTGCTAATGTAGACTCAGTGACTTATGCCGCTCAGCAAATGGAATTCGCTGCAAAATGGAAACTGGATGGCGATACTTTAACTTTGGCATCATCTGTCTCACAAGTGCCAGTTCCGGCTGCTGTATGGATGTTCGGTTCAGCTATGCTGGGTTTGATCGGCGTTAAGCGTAAAAGAAAAATGGCCTAATATCTATGGAATGAATGATGCGTTCGCTGGAGCCAGGGAGGCTCTGTCAATCAGGCTTGGGTATTGCAAAGATACCTGGGCCTGATCTTTTTGTAAGCTATATGAAAACTGATAACACATGTTAGTCATTTTAAGGAAGTTAAACAGGTTGTTTGGCAGATGGGTTCTGCTGATTATGGTATTGCTATTAACTAATAAAATGGCCGTAGCCGGCTCAAGTGAACAGGCTGGGTTTGATTTATTAGAGTTGAGGATCAAGGGCAATACTTTATTGGAACGAACTGAACTGGAAAAAATAGTGTATCCGTTTCTAGGACCAAAAAAATCAATTGACAGCGTTGAGCAGGCTAGAAAAACTTTGGAAAACCTGTATCAAAAGAAAGGCTATAAAACGGTTTCTGTTGATATTCCGGAGCAGGATGTGGTGAAGGGTGTGGTTTATTTGCAAGTGGTAGAAGGCAAAATATCACGGCTGCGGGTAAAGGGGTCGCGTTATTTTTCATTAGGGCGCATTAAAAAAGCTATACCTGCGCTTGCAGAAGGCCAGGTACCCAACTTTCCTGAAATGCAGCGGCAATTGACTGAGTTAAGCAAGCAGACAGGGGATAGAAAGATTATTCCGATTATGCGGGCAGGCAAAACACCGGGTACTTTAGAGGTGGAACTAAAAGTTAAGGATGAGCTGCCACTGCATGGCAGTGTGGAATTGACGGGGCGCAATTCGCAGGATACTTCCAGGTTGCGGCTAACTACTTCGCTCAGCTATGACAATCTGTGGCAGAAGTTTCACAGCGCATCTTTTATGTACCAGACGTCACCTGAAAAGCCCAATGAGGTAGAAGTGTTTTCTGGCACCTATGTGATGCCTGTTTTTGACAGTGATACCCGTCTGGCTTTATATGCAGTAAGCTCCTCATCAGATTCGCAAATTGCTCAGGCGGGAGATACCAATATATTGGGTAAAGGACAGATTTATGGGGCAAGACTGGTCAGAGCCTTAGAAGGAACAGAATCTTACATGCACAGTGTAACGCTGGGGGTAGATTATAAGGATTTTAAAGAAGACGTGCTGTTTGCCAATGTAAACCAGCGGTCGGCCCCAATCAGCTATCTGCCTTTTTCGGTGCAATATCGGGGATCACACCGAAGCGAGAATTTATTTGCCAGTTTTGATTTGGGTTTAACATTTTCATTAAGAGGTGTGGGCAATGATGCGCAGGAGTTTAGCCATAAGCGTGATGGGGCCAAAGCAAACTTTTTCTATTTAACGGCAGGCAGTGACTTAAGCTATAGCCTGCCTTGGAATATGGAACTAATGGGAAGAGTATCAAGCCAGTTTGCTGATTCCGGCTTAATCAGCAATGAGCAGTTTTCCATGGGCGGTACCGCAAGTGTGCGGGGATATTTTGAGAGCCAGGAGTTAGCAGATGATGGGGTGATGGGCTCGCTGGAACTGTACAGCCCCAGACTGGTACCCGATGACTGGGGATTTGTTAATTCTTTTCGGGCATTGATATTTACTGATGGCGCCAAAGGCTGGATTAAACATGCTTCTGAAGGTCAGGATAGAAGTGTTGCGCTTTACAGTGCAGGTTTTGGTCTGCGTTTAAAAATGTGGCGCTATTTGGTAGGTGCGTTAGATTTGGCTTTTCCATTAATTGAGAACGGTGATATTCGGTCTGGAGAATCCAGGCTGCATTTTAATGTGGGGCTGGAGTTTTAGGAAGCATAAAACATTCGGAGGAGGGGCTTTAGTCTCTGTAAATACGGGGCTAAAGCCCCGTCTCCTAGCTTAATGACAGTGGGGATAAGGATGCTGTCACTCGACGATTGGAGAGATCTTGCACAGTACAAATAGGCAAGAATTCCACCCGCTGGCCAGAATGAAAAAGCGCGCTGAGTGTGCAATTTTTTTACTAGGGTAACGCGCATTAAATAACCTACCCATATTGCGCAGGATTTTTATTCGTCTTCAAGGCGCAACGAAGGGAGCATAGCAAGCTATGTGACCGAAGTTGCAACGCTGGAGACGGATAAAAAGACAAGCAAGATTGGTGGGTTATTTATTGCGAGTTGCCTAGGGTGCTTAGGCTTAGAGTGCATTTTTTTAAAGCATATAAACAAGAACGCTTTAGAGCCAATAGATAACAGTTATTTTTTGTACAAGGTTTTAAACATGGTTAATAAAAAGACGAAAATCAAACAGCAGCAAAAAGTAATGGCTAAATTTAATCTTAGCCCTTTATCTGCTGGCGTTCGCCTTGCAATAACGGGGATGTTGGCCAGTACATTAACGCAGCCGGTTTATGCGGAATTGCCAGTGGCCGGGCAAAATTTTGTTTCAGTCGGCAGGGTAGATGCGCCTGTTATTACTGGCAATAAAATGCAAATTAACCAGCGTACAGACAAGGCTGCGCTAAACTGGAAAAGTTTTGATATTGGAGCGGGCAATCATGTCAATTTTTCTCAGCCAAATTCTACCTCTGTCGCCTTAAATCGAATAGGGGGCAATAAAGCCAGTGATATTCTTGGCAAACTGACGGCTAATGGACAGATCTATCTAATCAATAAAAATGGCTTTATTTTCGGGTCTAAATCAGTCATAAATGTTAACAGTTTAATTGCCTCTACTCATAATATTAGCGATGATGTTTTTGAGCGGGGTATTACCCGAGTTTTTGATGAAACCAAAGAAGCTGCATTTGCACTGGATACCGAGCTTATAGAGGCAAATCAGGCGGAGTTAAAAAAGATTCTGGTTAAGCATGGAGCTAAGATTACCGCTGACGATTCAGGAAGGATCATTATGGTGGCACCAGAAATAGAAAACCGGGGTGAACTGGAGGTTGGCAAGCAGGGACAGATCATGTTGGTTGCCAGCCAGGATAAAGTGTATTTGCAGCAGGCAGACTCTAAAGAATTCGCCGGTTTACTGGTAGAAGTGGATACAGGCGGCAAGGTCAGCAACTTTGGCAGCATGCTTGCCAAACAGGGCAATATTACCATGGCGGGCTTTGTGGTTAATCAGGCGGGGCGCGTTAATGCCACAACCTCGGTTAATGTTAATGGAGCTATTCGGTTGCAGGCAAGGGAGGGACATGCAGTTGTTAATGAAAAATTGGTAGGGAAAAGCACAATGCGAGCCACGGCGGTTGGCAATGAACCCCGAACAGAAGCCACTCTGTCTTTTGCTGATGGAAGTTTAACAGCAATAACGCCTGAAGATTCTAAAGCAAGTGCTATTGATGAGCAGACACAGCCAGATTCTTTTCTTGAATTTTCTGCGCATGATATAGAGTTTAAGTCAGGCAGTAAAGTTGTGGCGCCTGGGGCAAATTTAAAGATAACGGCAACTGATAGTCCCAATAATCCATTACTGGGGAATAGTGGTCGCATCACTATGGAAAAAGGCAGTGTTATTGATGTCTCCGGCATCCGTGGCGTCAATGTTTCAATGGAAAGAAATGTAGTAGAGGTTGATGTTAAAAGCTTTGAATTGCGTGATAGCCCTTTTCAGCGCAATAGCGTTTTAAATGGTCAGAAAGTTGATGTGGATATTCGCAAGGACACTGCTATTGTTGATACCTCGGGCGCCAGGTCCAGAATAAAGCGTACAGCATTTGAAAGAATGACCGAAGGCGGTAACATTGAAATGACCGCCAGCGGAAAAGTGGATGTACAGAAAGGTGCGGTGATTGATATTTCAGGCGGTTCTGTTGATGTTGCCAGCGGTAAAATAAAAACCACTTATCTGCAAAATGAAGTGGGGAAAATAGTTGAAATCAGTGATGCCAATCCTGATGAAAAATATGTCAACCTGTTTAAGCAGGAATATAGCGAGGTAGGCTATACCATTGCAAAAGACGCCGGAATTTTGGAGATTAAGACCCCTGATATTCTTTGGAATGGCGAACTTAATGCGGCGGTAATTAATAGACGCAGGCAGCGGACAAAAAAGACCAGGGCTAAAGGCGGTGATTTTTCAGTCGATATGTCTGTTTTTAATTCAACAAAGGGTATTGATATTCTAAACGGCGATGCTTTTGCCCGTTTGGACCGCTCAGGATTACAGAAATTTACTTTAAAAACCTGGGGCAAGGTATCGGTGGCTGATAATGTCAGCCTGGCATTTGAGCCATGGACAAATGTTGTTATTGAAGCTGGAAATATTAATGTTTACGGTGATATTTATACTGCAGGCGGCAAAATCAATCTTTCCGCCAAGCGTAATGTTACTTTAAATGGCGAATTGGTTTTAGGGTCTGATGCGGTGCTGGATGTGTCAGGCCGCTGGATTAATGACCCATTGACTATGCGACAGGGCATAACCCCGACCGAAGCAATAGTGATTGGCGGTGGCTCAGTTGCTCTTTCTGCGGAAGGTGATTTGACCGCCGAGCAAGGAGCAAAAATTCTGGCCAATGGCGGTGCCCGGTTAATCAAGGACGATAAATACGTGGCAGGGAAGGGCGGTGATATTGCTTTGAAGGCGTTAGGCAATGGAACTAGTGCCTCATTGTTATTTTTGGGTGCACAATTATCTGCCAGCGGTTTGGAAAGCAATGGCAAATTAACTTTGGCTAGCAGCGGCTTTGCTATTTCAAACAGAAACTTGACTGATATTGATAGTAAAACAACCTTTATTGATGCTAATAATGCAATATTTTCAGATTTTTCAAGCGTGACCCTGAATGCTGAATTTGAAAGTATTGTTATAGAAAGTAATGCAGCTATTAATTTAGCTCAGCGCAACAGGCGGTTTCATCATGATTTTATCTCTACAGCCAGCCACCGCTCTTTAGATAGTATAACGGCCGCAGTGATACTGCCAGAGCCTTTAAGGGAAACGGCCAGCCAATTGAGTCTTTTTGCAAAACGTGAAATAACCATGGCTTATGGCAGTTCAATTTTGTCAGAAGCGGGTTCTACCATTTCATTTGTCGCTGAAAACAGCATTTTTGCTGATGGCAGGATCTCGGCACCTGCCGGGAAAATTGCTATGAAGATAAAGGCGGCAGAAGGAGGGGCTTTTGATTCTAAGCAGGCGCTATGGCTAGGCGAGCATGCTGAATTGCTTGCTAAAGGTACGGTTAAGCTGGATGCCAACCCCAGGTTTAAAACGGGTGATGTACTGGCTGGCGGTGAGATTGATCTAATTGCTGACCGTGGCTATATCATTATAGAGGAGAAGGCGGTACTGGATGTCTCTGGCACCTCCACTGTACTTGACCTTGCCATTAATGGCTCACCTTCTTTTGGCTATCAGTCAGCGGTTATAGGTTCAGATGCCGGGGCAATCAAGCTGGTCGCAGCTGAGGGAATGCTGCTAGAAGGAGAGATGACAGGGATAGGCGGTACGGATATTAACCGTGATGCATCTTTGCTTATAGAATTGAATAGGAATAAACGGAATGAGCCAACTAATGTAGTCGTTAACCCTCCATTTCCTCACATGCCGTTAACGATGACTGTCACTCAAAACCTGAGCAGTGACTTCTCGTCCAGCTATGTTTTTGGCGATGAATTAGACCCTTTATTAACGGGGCATGCTGGGTTATCGGCAGATAACTTAATGCGGGGGGGCTTTGACTATATAGAGTTAATTACGCCCGATAGCATTCAGTTTAAAGGTGATGTTAACTTAGCAGCAGGGATCGGCTTGAAAATTGATGCCAGTTCAATTGGCTGGCAAGCAGAGAACGGACAAACTGATGGCACTGTCAATCTGGATGCGGCGTATCTATCGATAGGTTCTTCACTTAACCGGCAGGTAAACGGTGAACCTATTGCCGGTGATGCAACATTTAACGCCAATGGACAATGGGTAAGTCTGTTTGGTGCAATTAAGGCAGAAGGCTTTGGGCTGGTTAATATCAGTAGCCGGAATGATCTTCAGCTAAAAGGCATTCAACTGGGTGCCCGGGACTATTTAGGCGAATGGGTGACAGCCGCCAATTTGAATCTGTCAGCCAGTAAAATTTATCCTGCTTCACTCACAGAATATAGAATTGCTGTTGAAAATAACCCTGAAGGAGCGATTAACATTTCAGGTACTGAAGGTAATTCTGCTATACCGCTTACTGCCGCTGGCAAACTGACCTTGCAAGCAGCGCACATTAGGCAGGCAGGAACGGTTTTGGCGCCATTAGGTGAAATTAATCTGCAGGCGGCTAAAACATTAGTGCTGGCTGATGGCAGTGTTACTTCTGTTTCAGCTAAGGGATTGCTTATACCTTTGGGGGTCGTACAGGGCGGGCTAGACTGGCTGTACCCATTAAATTCAGTAGAAAACCTGATTTTTGATGCCGCTCAGGAAAAAAAGGTGGTTTTAAAAGCGCCAGCTATTGATCTGGTTTCGGGCAGTGTGATTGACCTTTCAGGCGGCGGCGATATCTTTTCCTATGAATTCCAGAAAGGGGCTGGGGGCTCATTTGATTATTTGCTGACGGGGAGTGGGAGCAATCAAAATAGTTTTGCAGTTATGCCCGCATTAGGGACAGAATTTGCACCTTTTGATTTTTTTCAGAGTGCTGGCAGCCCATATAAAAACGGAGAAACCGTTTATTTGAATGCTGGCAATGGTTTAAAAGCCGGTGAATACGCTAGGCTGCCAGCACATTATGCATTGTTGCCAGGTGCTTTTCTGGTGACAGCAATGTCAGATACCCAGGACCAAACGCTGAATGCACGCACGATAGACGGCCGAACAGTTGTTTCAGGATACTCGACTGTCGCCGGAACGGGGAAAAGAGATGCAAGAAGCTCTGGGTTTATGATTGAAAATGGCGAACAGGTTCGTAAGCATTCAAAATATGAAACCTTCACAGGCAATAAATTCTTCGCAGATAAAGCAAAAGAAAATGAAACAGTGCTGCCGGTGCTGGCAAAAGACAGTGGCATCATTTCTATTCAGGCACAAACCAAATTAAGGCTTAATGGCTTATTTAATATTGATGCGGCCGCTCATGGAAAAGGTGCTGGAATGGATATTTCAGCCACTAATATCCGTGTTGCCAACACTTTAAGCGAACAGCAGGAAGAGGGTGTTCTGGAAATTTTAGCCAGTGACTTAAGCAATCTAAATATTGTAAGCCTGCTGTTAGGCGGAGAACGCCAGCGAGGCGATAAAAGCGGTGAAACGGTTATAAATGTTGGTGCGGAAAGCGTCACATTTCAACAGAACTCAGAGCTGGATGTAAATGATTTAATCGTAACGGCGAATAACGGAATTTTTGTCAACAAAGGTGCCAAGGTTTCTGCAACGGGTAATATTGATACATCCGACAGACTGCTGACAGTCAATGGTGATGGTGCCTTGCTGCGTGTTTCTGGTTCCGCTCAGGTTGATTTGAATCGCAAGTCTTCAGCGGGGCTGCAAGGGCAATTAATTGTGGCTGAAGGTTCTATTCTGCAAGCAGATAAATCCATGCTGCTGGATTCGAGTCAATCAACTGAAATTGCCGGTGAAATTGTAATGAATGGCGGGTCCTTAAATCTTGCTGCCAATGCCATTAATATAGGTGAAGTTGATGGGCTGGAAAACAGCAGTGCACTGAACTTGTCTAATGCCAGTTTAAACCGTATGTCAGTTGATGAATTGGTGCTGACCAGTCGTGATAGTGTCAATTTTTATGGCAATACTGGGAAGCTAGATGCAACGGGTGTTTTTCAGGCAGCAACGGGCGGCTTAGCTGCGGTTGAAATATCTAAATTAGTGATTAACGCGGCAGGAATATCTGGTTTTGCAACACAGCATGGTGCTTCTGCGGATAATAGCGTTAATCTTAAATTGAACGAGTTCGAATTTAAAAATACACTAGGCTCAGTTGCTTCATTGCCAGCTACTGGGTCAGCCAAGCTAAATGTTGAAGCGGAAAGCATAACTGCAGGAGAGGGTACTTTTACCGTAAGCGGTTTTGAATCAGTCAATTTAACAGCTAATGAGCAGTTCAAAACGGATGGTGAGGGAAGATTATTAGTTGATGCGGCGTTAAATGTGGCTGCACCATTAGTAACTGCGAGCAGTAAATCAGACTATAAAATTGATGCTGCTGGCCACCAGGCTGTGTTTTCGGGTACGGGAAATCATTCAGAAAAAATAGTTAATGAACTAACGGGAAAACTGGCGATTACAGCCGACCAGGTCGCCGTCAATACGCATTTCTCACTAGCCTCTGGACAGCTTGGTTTAACGGCGCTAACAGGGGATGTTACATTGGCCGGGCAGGCGGCAATTGATTTGTCAGGACGGCAGTTTGTTTTTGCCGACCTGACTAAAGTGACTTCGGGGGGGGCCTTAAATGTGATCGCTGATCATGGTTCAATCCGTTTTCAGCAAGGCTCGTCGGTTAATCTGAATGGCGGTGATAATCAGCAGTTAGGAGGTACGCTCAATCTAAAGGCGATTGAAGGAGATGTTGAGCTTAATGGGAGAATGACTGCTCAAGCTGGTACGGCAATAATTGATGTTGCTGGATTTGAGCAGGCGGAAGACTTTAGCGGCTTGATCAATAAGCTGAATGATGCCGGCATAAGCAGGAAGTTTAATTATCGTAGCCGAGAAAGGGGTATTAACTTGGCAGCTGATGCCCAGATTAAAGCGCAGCAGGTCAAGCTTACAGCAGATAAAAGTTCGATCATCGTAGCAGGAAAGATTATTGCTGATGATGAGAAAAACAGCAAGATTGAACTGTTTGCAGCCGATAATATTGTGCTGGAGAGCGGTTCAGAATTATCCGCCAACACTTTAAGCTCGGAGCAGGGTGGCAAAGTGTTGCTATCTGCTACCGATAGTGATCTTGATAATTTAAGCGGAATTGACATTCAGGCTGGCTCTTTCATTAAGGTAGGTAATGCGAATGGTAAGCACGGTAAGGTAGTGCTGAGAGCATTGCGCAGCGATAGCGATGCGGATGGCATTGATGACAGCATCAATATTAAACAAGTTTTAGGGACAGTAACAGGCTATCAAGGCAGAACGGTTAGCAAAGAAGTAGATGGTGTTGTTACCCACTACAATGAAGGCAATCAGTTTTATGCCGAAGGGGTTAAAATTTATCAGGACAGTGACGGAGAAATTAATTCGGCTGATATTGCTGAATATAAAGCAGATGCTGATATTTTTATGGCAGAAGGCAACCGTCTAAAAGTGGGTGCTGATTTGCATTCGGATTTGCAATTAAGGCCTGGAATAGAGGTGCAGTCGGACGGTGATTTAACTCTGAACAGTGATTTGGATACCGTAGATTGGCGATATGCTTCGTTAATTGATACAGAGCAGGAAAAATATGATGCTGCCGTTGGCCAGGTCACGTTGAGAGCAGCTAAGGATTTGATTTTAAATAGCTCAATATCAGATGGATTTAAAGAGGGGATAATTGGCTTTACAACTATTGTAGATCAATTGCAAGCGGGCAATTCATGGTCGTTTAATTTGGTGGCCGGTGCAGATATAGACAGTGCTGATATGACAGCAGTCGATGACCTGGGCAGTCTTGTGATTGGCTCAGAGGTTAAAGTACGCACTGGCAGTGGCGATATAAAAGTTGCCGTGGCTGAAGATGTTACTTTTGTTAGCCAGACATCTGTTCTTTACAATGCCGGCAGGCCGGATACGATTTCTCCATACGGCAATTGGTCTGATTTTGCACTTGAATATGCTGTTTATAGTGAATACCCCATTTCAGGTGGAGATATTGATATTGTAGCTGGCGGAAATATTAACGGTGTCGCTTCCACGCAGTTTATCAATAGCTGGTTGCTGCGCCAGGGGAATTGGAGTAATACAGAAGACCATGCTGCAGAAATTGCAACTTCCTGGGGGATTGGTTTGGGTTATATGCCAGCAGGATTTAATGCCGCTACTTCTAATAAACCGCTATTTGAGCAGAATATAGGATCCTTTGGCGGAGGTCGCGTTTCTATTGCCGCCAAAGGCGATATTACCGATTTGGCGGTTATGATGCCAACTACCGGGAAGCAGGTGGGGACTCCTGATCCTAATGCAACCTTTCAGGAATTTTTAAGCAACAAAGTGGAAATTAACGGCGGGGGCATTATGCGTGTTGCTGCTGGTGGCGACATTGCGGGCGGTGTGTTTCTGTTGGGCAGGGGGCAGGGGGAATTGAATGCAGGCGGCTCCATTAAAGGGGGAACGCAGTTTACTGAAGGCCCTTTATTGGCTTTAGGAGACAGTCAATTCGTTATTAATGCGGGTGGTGATATTGATTTATCGGCAGTAACTGATCCAATGATATTGCACAATAAAGACAGTAATTTCTTCAGTTATTCTGAACGCAGTTCGCTTGATATCAGTTCAGCGGCGGGTAATGTATTTTTAGGGGCCGATAGCAAGGTTATTGGAGATATTTTGAAAAATAATGGATTGCCCGGTATTGCATCAGGAGGTGCTCACGCACAGCTATTAAAGATTTATCCCGCTTCTTTGAATGTGACCGCTTTTGGTGGCAGCATACTGCTAAAAAATCAAATTATCTTGTTTCCCTCGGCATTGGGTAATTTAAATATTCTGGCAAAAAACAATATCAGTTCGGCGAGTAGCCAATTATTTGTTGGCATGTCTGATACAGAACGCAGGTTACTGCCGACAGCAATATTTCCAGTTGCCAGCAATGCTATGAAAGATGCCCGGTCGCGGCTTAACCCGATTGTGCGGGGGGCGCTAGCACATGCTTCGACACCTTTACATGCTGAAGATTCAGAACCTGTGAGATTCATTACTGTAGAGGGGGATATTAGTCAGCTAAATATTACTGCTCCCAAGCGAGTCATTGTTAAGGCAGGTAATGACTTAGGCAACATGCAATTGATAATTCAGCATGTCAATGAAGGTGATGTTTCTGTAATTGAGGCTGGCAGGGATCTTAAATTTAGCAGTGAGCGAAATTTGGAATTAGGTACACTGGAGGCAAGCATTGACAAAATCGAGGTCGCAGGCCCCGGGGATGTATTGATTAAAACGGGCAGGCATATTGATCTGGGTGCATCTGAAGGTATTGTAACCCTGGGTAATGCATCTAATTCGGCATTAGCTGATTCAGGGGCAAATTTGACTATTATGGCTGGAATAGCGAAGGAACCAGATTATCTGGGTTTTGTTAATCAGATGAAACAGTTTGTACTCGACCATGAAGGGGATGAAATCATCTCAAAAAAGTTTTTCTCTGATTTAGCTGACTTGGATGTCAATGCGTTGGGGAAAATGGATTCGGTCAGTTTGAATATCAAACTGATGCCTTTATTTTATAGTGCCTTAAAAACGGGCGGTACTGCTGAGGCAAAAGGCAATGTGCTAGGCAATAAATTAGGATTTGATGCCATTTCTGCTTTATTCCCAGGTTCAGGCTGGAAGGGAGATTTAAAACTGTTTTTCAGTAAAATTCAGACCATTGCCGGCGGTGATATTAACCTTGCCGTTCCGGGCGGTGATATAAATGCTGGCCTGGCTGTGTCATTCAGCGGTGCAAAGCCTTCGTCAGAGCTAGGCATAGTAGCTCAGCGAGAAGGTGAGATTAATGCTTTCTTAAGCGATACTTTTTTGGTTAATCAATCAAGGGTTTTTGCATTGGGCGGTGATGATATTCTGGTGTGGTCATCAGAAGGTGATATTGATGCTGGGCGGGGGGCAAAATCAGCCATTGCGGCACCGCCTCCCATCATCCGTTTTGATGAAGATGGCAACTTGGTTATTGAATTTCCGCCCATTGTTTCAGGCAGTGGTATTCGTACTGCAGCAAGTGCAGGGAAACAGGCTGGCGATGTTTTTCTGTTTGCGCCTCAGGGTACGATTAATGCAGGTGAAGCAGGGATTGGCGGTAACAATGTGGTGTTAGTGGCTAAAGCAGTATTAGGTGCAGATAATATTGATGTGGGCGGTACCTCGGTTGGCGTGCCGACGCAAAGCAGTGCTGCACCGCCTGTGTCAGTTGCCAGCAATTCTACAGCCAGTGTTAGCAAGTCAGCAGAAAAGACGGTTCGAAATGGTTCTGCAGAGCAGGAAGAAAAGAAAATGGCATTAGGATTGCTAAGTGTGGATGTGGTTGGTTTTGGTTCTGGTGATGAAGATGAATGTGGCATTGGCGGTGAGCAGGATGATAAAGACTGTAATGGATAGATGTTGTTTGTTGGTTAAGTGAACAGAATGTAGGCTGGAGTTAGAGCCTATGCGAATCCTCTGAATTACCTATACGCAACAAAATATGGGATTGCATTGCCGTTTTACCCCTGTCTAGAAATTGCTGTCTCTTAACATTAATGGCAATGAGGCAGAACAGGGAAATAATAAGGTTGTTGAATAATGATTAATATTTTTAATGTGTAATACGGTTGTAATAAAGTTTTGGCAAAATTAAACAGGTATAAATACAAGTGAGAATAATAATGAAGAGTATTTCTTTTATTGGCTTAATGCTAATGTTTGTTTCCACCGCCCAGGCCGGGTGGTGGAATGATGGCTGGGCTTATAAGAAGAAAATTAGTCTGGATAAAGTTGCATTGCAGCAATCGGGCTTAGTTGCAGATGCAAATACCCTGGTCTTGGTAAGGCTGCACACTGGCAATTTTTCATATTTTTTAGATGTGGCAGAAGCAGGGAAAGATATTCGCTTTATTGCTGGAGATGATAAAACGCCATTGAAATATTCTATAGAAAAATTTGACCCTATTAATGAAATGGCTTTGATTTGGGTTAAATTTCCAGAAAATAATGCTATGAATGAGAATTCTTTTATTTGGATGTATTATGGCAATCCAGCTGCAGTTGATGGACAGGATAATGCTGGGCTGTATGCTGCAGATCAAGTGCTGACCTATCATTTTTCCGGGCAGCCAGTTCAGGATAGTACTGCTTATGCCAGTAACCCATCAGAAGCAACTACGAGTGCAAATATGGGGGGCGTTATTGCTGATGCCGCACAATTTAATGGTGAGCAGATTATCCGAATTGCTGATTCACCCATAATTCAAATGTCGGCTGAGAAAGGATGGACGGTTTCTGGCTGGATAATGGCGAATGAAAGTCAGGAGGAAGCCGTCATTTTTCAGCGTGGAGACGGAACTTTTTCGCTAGAGACTAAGGGTCAGGGTTTAGTTGTTAATATTGCTGATTCTGCTGGACTGGTTAAGTCAGTTTCTTCAACAGTTCCTTTCTCAGTTGGCAGCTGGCATTCTTGGGCAATAACGGTTGATTCCGCAGCAGTGACACTCTATATTGATAGTGTCGTTGCCGGGAGTGTAGCCGTTGATTTGGCATTGGCTGAAAAGTTAAATAAATTGTCAGGTGCAATGACTCTAGGTGCTGATACACAAGGCCTGCGTGGTTTTAAAGGGCTAATGGATGAGTTTAGTATTTTTACTGTCGCTAAGTCGGTAGATAGCATTAAATATGCTCACAAAATGCAGGGAATAGATGGATCTCTGCTAGTTTATGGAGATGATATATCTGAAGAGGATGGCGTTGAAGAAGGTGAAACCAACTATATGGCGGCAACCTTGCAAAATGTGTCTACCGATGGCTGGATTGTGATTGGATCTCTGGCAGTTATGATGTTCATTAGCTGGATGGTGATGATCACCAAGGGCGTGGTGCTGGCTAAAACTCGAAAAGAAAACAATTTATTTGTCGATGAATTTGAAAAGCTAGGGGTACAGGAAATGGAATCCTTAAACCGTGAAGACAGCGATGATGATGAAGAGGCCATAGAGTCGCCTCTGATGATGTCATTGACAAGTGGGCATGAGAAATTTCAAGGTTCTTCAATTTATCGTATTTATCATGCTGGGGTAGAAGAAATTCATCATCGACTGCCTAAAGCAGTTGGGGCTGATGTTGCCGATGTCATTATGAGTTCTCAGACCATTGAAGCGATTAGGGCTACCATGGAAGCGGTGATGGTAAGAGAGAACCAGAAATTAAATTCTCAGATGGTTATGTTGACTATTGCTATTAGTGGCGGCCCCTTTCTTGGTCTGCTGGGTACAGTACTGGGTGTCATGATTACCTTTGCTGCTATTGCAGTTCAGGGCGAGGTGAATGTCAATGCCATAGCACCTGGTGTTGCGGCCGCTTTGGCGACTACCGTTGCCGGTTTGATTGTAGCGATTCCTGCGCTGTTTGGATATAACTACTTAGGTAGCCGGATTAAGGAAACCTCTGCAGACATGTATATATTTGTTGATGAGTTTATTGCAAAGTTAGCAGAACGCTATAGTTGATAGACTGGGTTAATCGTTCCAAAAGTTCTGGTTTTTTTTTACCATGCTTCATAGCCATCTCTTAACTATCCCTCCCTCCTCTAAGGAGATGGTTCTTATGGTACTAGAGCTTTTGGATGGATTAACCCAAATACAAAAAAAGCCTGTGGATAGATGTTTTGTGGGAAATCTGTCTAAAAATGGCGATTAATAGATTAAACCTAAATAAATCAGTTGAAAGCTTAGTTTAACTGTAACTTGTTGAATTAACATTTTAATCCAGTTTTTTACTATTCACCAAATGGATGAGTGTATTTCGCTTCAGGGTTTTGTGAAAAATCCGTGCACAACTGATTTATTTAAAGCCAGTGGACGTAACCTTGAATGTGGGCTTAATCAGTTTTTCTAAGCTTATGGGGGGGACTTGTAGCTATAGTAATTAAGCCCATTTTATTTTAAAAATTTTATACTAAGCAGGTTAAATTATGAGATATAAAGAAGAAATTGAAGTCTATGATGAAATCAATGTGACTCCAATGCTGGATGTAGCCTATGTATTGCTCATTGTATTTATTCTTATGACCACTGCGGCAGTACAGGGAATTACGGTTAATCTGCCTAAAGCCAGCAATACGCCGAGTTTATCTAAACCGCAGACCAAAGCTATTACTATAATGGCTGATGGCACAATTTTTTTGGATACTTATCCTGTTTCTATGGAACAGCTGGAGTCTACGCTAATGCAATATAAAGCGGTTAACCCCGCTTTGCCGGTTGTGATTAAAGGAGATTCAGGTGTGCAGTATCAGCATGTGGTCAGTGTTTTAGATTTGCTGGGACGTTTGGAAATCACCCAAATTGGCTTAGTTACCCAGAAGTTGGTTAAGTAGATTTAGAGCATGAGTAAGAAGAATCATTATCGGGTGTATTTGCCTCGGGCTATTGGTATTGTTCTGGTTGTAGCCATTGTTTATGGCGTGGTAAATTTTATTCAGGGGTTTGTTGATGACAAACCTGAAAAAAAAGGACCAAAGGTTCAGAAAATCACATTATTTAAACCCCCTCCGCCACCCCCTCCGCCCCCTCCTCAGGATGAGCCTCCACCCCCGGAGCCAGAGATTGAAGAGCAGGTGGAACCAGAGCCGGAACCGGAAAATTTACCTGATGTTTCTGATGAAGCTCCTGCTGAAAGTCTTGGGCTGGATGCTGATGGCAGTGCAGGAGCAGACGGTTTCGGTTTAGCGGCCAGAAAGGGGGGGCGCAGCCTGTTGGCGGGAAATCCAAATGCCTGGTATGCAGGGATTGTTAAGAACGCAATTCTGGATGTAATGATGGAACGGGATGAGTTGCGTCGCAGAGCCTATTCAGCCTATATCAGTGTCTGGCTGGATGTAGATGGGTCGGTATTAAAATATAAGTTACACCGCAGCAGCGGCAATAAAAAAACGGACGACGTTATTCTTGCTGTATTAAGCCAATTGGAGCGCATTAGCGATGCGCCGCCAGTGGGCATGAAACAGCCTGTTAAATTAAAGATCACTTCAAGAATGTAAGCAGCATGAATCAAATTAAAGCAAAAGGTTTTACTAGAACGTTTTTGACAGTAGCAATTTTTTCATTGCTATCTACGGTTCAGGCCGGCGAAAAAGAAGAGCTGATAAAATTGCGGAACACTACTAGCAATTTAATTAATTTGCTGGTTAAGCAAGGCGTGTTAACTAAGGAAAGTGCTAAGCAGATGATCCGGCAAGCCGAGCGAGATGCCGAACAGCAGGCAAAGTTAGCGACTGAGGCCGATATAGTAGAGCCTGATGTGGTGCGAGTGCCTTATGTGCCAGAATTTGTACGTGACCAGATTCGTCAGCAGGTGCGGGCAGACCTGCGCCAAGATGTGGTTGCCGATGTGCTGCAGGAAGCAAAGACTAAGCAATGGGGAGTACCTGATGCACTGCCTGACTGGACGCGCAGATTTAAAATATATGGTGATATGCGGCTGCGCTATGAGCATGATCATTTTGCAGAATCAAATTTTGTTAATCCGGCACTGTCATCCACGTCCAGTGTAAATGATTACCTGGCAGTTAATAAAAATAAGGGATTTGGAAGTTCATCCGGGCTGCAAAATATCAATAAAGACAGAGACCGTTTTCGAGCACGTTTTCGATTAGGACTTAAAGCAAAAGTAACGGAAGGTTTGGAAGCAAATTTGCGTTTGGCTACTGGAAACATTAAGGATCCGGTTTCAACTAATCAGACCTTAGGCAATACAGGAGGGAAATTTGATTTTAATATAGACCGTGCTTTTCTAAAATATGAAGGAGTGGACAGTAGTGCCTACAACTGGTTGACCTTGCAAGGCGGACGAATTGCCAATCCATTTAGATCAACGGATATGATATTTGATAGGGATTTGAGCTTTGAAGGTTTTGCATCTACTTTTCGCTATAGCCTGGCTAAGGTTGATAGTCATTCTGATTCAGAAGACCAAGGTGCAAGCATATATATGACTTTGGGTGGGTTTCCTTTAGAAGAGTTTGAACTCAGTTCCAAGGATAAGTGGATGGTAGGCGGTCAGGTTGGGGCTGACTGGGCGTTTGGAAATCAGGATAAAGCATCGGTTAATGTGGCTTTTTATAAGTACCTTAATACAGAAGCCAGACCAGGAAGAGCTGGCGGTCCAGAACAGTTGTGCAGTTTTGAAGATGCAAATAGGGATTCGTCCGTACCGCAGTATTTGCAGAAAGGCAATAGCATGGCTGCTATTTGTTATGGTGATCAATTTACTAATAATGATCCGCAGCAGTTCGGCCTGGCTGCAGAATTTGAAATATTGAATATCACAGCTTCTTACGATTTGTCCATGTTTGCTCCAATTCATGTCAAATTGACTGGTGATTATGCGAAAAACTTAGCGTTTGACAAGGAGGATATTTTAAAAAGGGTAGGTGGCGGTACAGTTTATAGCAACCCTGATCTTGAAGGGCGTACCAGTGCTTGGCAGGTACGTCTTGACCTGGGCTGGCCATCAGTTCTGCAGTCTGGGCGGTGGAACACCTATGCCGCTTATAAATATATTGAAAGCGATGCTGTGCTGGATGCATTTACCGATTCTGATTTTCATTTAGGCGGCACTAATGCTAAAGGCTGGGTTATTGGTGCTAACTATGGTGTGATGGATAATGCCTGGCTAAGTGCCAAATGGATGAGTACTGATCAGATTGATGGGCCTAATATTGGTATTGATGTGCTGTTAATAGATTTTAATGCTAAATTCTAATCAAGGGGGGGATATGTTAAAAAGAGTAGTAGTGCTGATGTATTTGTCATCTTTTATATTTTGGTGTGCATTTGCCGATGCAGGCGTACGTGAAGCTTCAGCCGGAGGCAATAGTAAAATGCTTGTAAAGTTGCAGGGCATGGTGCGTCAAGCATCTCAGGAGCGCGATACATTGAAAGCTGAAAATGCAAAACTGCTGGATAAGGTTAGCCGTTTAACAAAGCAGAATGCGGTGCTGGAAACTGATGGCAAAAAAATCAGTAAAAGATTGGCTAGACAGCAAGGCAGCAATAAGCAAATGCAGGTGCGGCAGCAACAGACCTTTAGTAAGTTAGAGGAAGTGGTGGAAAAATATAAAGTGCTTAGGCTGCAAAATAATCAAATAAAGGCTCAGTGGGTAATGTTGCAGGGAGAACATAAAGCTACTAGTCAGCAGTTACAGCTCTGCAGTAATCACAATAGTAAACTGATTGCTGCTGCAAATGAGCTGTTAGAACGCTATCAGAACAAAGGGACTTTTGATGGGCTTTTGCAATCAGAAGGTCTGTTGCAATTCAAAAGTGTGGAAATGGAAAGAATTGTGCAGGAATATGAAGATAAAATCCGTGCGGAAGAATACCAGGAAGCAGTTAGTTTAAATTTAAAATAATAAGTTGACTGCTAGTTTCTGAAGTAATTAATTGATACAGTATTTATAGTATTAATTTAATAAATATTTAATATTGCTGTAATAATAGGTTGATATATTATATTAAGGGCAGGTTATTAGTATATTATTAATTTTACCTCTCTAATGATAGGGATAGGTTGTAATTTAAATTTAAAAGTAATAACTAGACTAAAGGACTGGTAGGTTAACTTAAAAAGTAATAGAGGTGAAAGATGTTCAATAACTTTAAACAAGCATTTGTCATTTGTCTTCTAGCGATTGCATCGATGCAATCAGCTCAGGCAATGGTATTTAGTTCTGCAGGTACGGTACCTGGCACTTTAGGTAATCCGGCTACCTTATCAATTATGGAAACCTTTGAGGTTGAAATGGGCGGAGAATATTTGGCCGTTTTAACAGATATAGGTACTGTTTTATCGCCAGTGATTGATAACTTCGACTCTCTGTCAATGGTTGTGCTAGACGATTCATTCAATGTTGTTGGTGCCCCTTTGTTACTTGCACCAGCAACAGGATCGGGAGAAGCATCAGTATCCTTCAGCTTTTCAGCAATAGCAAATGCTGTATATTCTGTTGCATTAGGCGGGGCAACAGATTCATTAAGCACATATGTTGCAACAATTTCTGCTGTCGGCACTGATGCAAGCCCTGTACCTGTCCCCGCCGCCATTTGGTTTATGGCGTCGGGTATGTTTGCCTTGATCGGTTTTGGCCGGAGAAAAATAGCATAACGCAAAATATTTAAAGTTTCGCGCTCTAAAAGAGAGGGAGGTCTTGGCTCCCTCTCTTTTTCTCAAGGAAGGGGGGTGTTGCAAATAACTATATTCGCTCTTATTCGATAGTTATGCTTTTACATTTAAAGTTACACTAGTAAGACATCTAATTCATTTTTCAATTCTAAAGCATGTAAATCATCAAAGCCGCCTATGTGCCGTTTACCGATGTAAATCTGGGGGACTGTTCTGCGTCTGGTTTTTTGCATCATTTCTTCGCGTAAACCTGGTTTAGAGTCAACATTGATTTCTGAATAGGCAGCCCCTTTTTTTGTCAAAAGTCTTTTTGCCATAGTGCAATAAGGGCAGAAGTTGGAGGTGTAAATAAGTATTTCTGGCATGGTTATTAATATATTATGATATGGTTATATATTTTAGCTATAAAGTGCAGTTTGTTCAAGCTGAACAGCTTTTTTAAAGGTTTTTATGATGTTGCAGGCTGTTTTTCCCATATTGTCAGAAAAAGCAATAATGCCGTCTTTATGACCGAGCATGCTAAATATTTTCTTGGCTTTCAGTTTCTCTGTCTGTAATAGCCGTTGAACTTCAATCGCCATTTCAGGTGTTCCATAAGCAATATCTGCAGAGGTGAAACAGAGACTTAACTGCTGAGTATTATTCCAAATTTCCGGACAGTGTACATGTATAACTGTCTGTTTGGCTTTATCTTGCTGATAGACGCTGGCATGGGTTAATGCTTCAGAGGAGGGAGGCATTTCTCCGATGGAGCGAATGTGATTTTTAAGCGGGTTGGCCATTATAACTTGAGAATAATGCTGTCTAGATAAAGATTCAATACCGCCAGTCTGTGTGCCGCTAATTATAAACTGTGTGTCATCTGAATCTGGCCGGTTAATTCGCTGGCTGATATTGCCAAAACCATAGCCTTCATATCTGTTTTCAATTTGTCCTATCAATTGCAATTTAAATAGCAGAGTTCGCCAGGCATTTATTTCAGAGATTGAAATATTTTTATCAATGGGCTGATCCTGGTGATCTAAGCGGTATTTAATGACACCTTCAGTTTCTGTCATAAGTGAATGCATGTGTTTTGTGAAATTAGCAAGACAGTATAGCCAACAATTTTAGTGGCGGATGTTTTTTTGGTATAAAATGTAGGGCTTTTGTTGTCTCCAGTAAGAATTTAGGTAAAATATGCGATGTCCTTTTTGTGCCACCCAAGATACACGGGTCGTTGACTCTCGGTTGGCGAGCGAGGGAGATCAGGTGCGAAGGAGGCGGGAGTGTGCTTCCTGTAAAGAGCGCTTTACCACTTATGAAGTAGCCGAGTTAACCCTGCCTAAAATTATTAAACGGGATGGGGCACGCGAGTCTTTTAATGAGAAAAAACTTCGCTTGGGTATGCTGCGAGCGTTGGAAAAACGCCCTGTAAATAGTGAAGATATAGAAGCCGCAATTAGCAGGATTAAGAAGACTATGACAACTATGGGAGATAGAGAAATTTCTGCTAATGGACTGGGTGAATTGGTTATGAAAGAACTTAGAGCATTGGACCACGTGGCTTTTGTACGCTTTGCTTCGGTTTATCGCAGTTTTCAAGATGTGAATGAGTTTACTCAGATCATTGAATCCATGCAAAAATGATAAAGTCGAAGCAAGATGCTGTCTATATGGCGCGGGCATTAAAACTGGCCGAAAAGGGGAGATACACTACAGACCCTAATCCGAGAGTAGGCTGTGTTTTAGTTAAAGATAACAAAGTCATTGCTGAAGGCTGGCATGTGAAAGCGGGTTTAGGGCATGCGGAAGTGAATGCCTTAAGCCAGGTTGACAATGCTAAAGGAGCGACAGCCTATGTTACGCTGGAACCATGCAGTCACACAGGAAAAACGGGCCCCTGCTGTGATGCTTTGATAGATGCGGGCATTAGCCGAACGGTGATAGCCATGCAAGACCCTAATCCATTGGTTGCGGGGCGTGGCATAAAAAAAATGCTGGATACAGGGATGAGTGTTGAATGCGGACTGCTAAAGGCAGAGGCTGCAGAGCTGAATAAAGGCTTTATTAAGCGAATGACTACAGGCTTGCCATTCGTACGCAGTAAAATTGCGATGAGTTTAGATGGCCGTACTGCAATGGCATCCGGGGAAAGCAAATGGATTACTTCGGCTGAATCCAGAGCTGATGTGCAGCGATTGAGAGCCGAAAGCTCAGCCATTTTAACGGGGATTAATACCGTTCTGGCTGATGACCCTTCAATGAATGTAAGACTGGAAGAGGTGGTTGCTCAGCCTGTCAGGGTAATCCTTGATACTGATTTAAACATGCCAGTAAAATGTAAGATGCAAGGCCTGGCAGGAGAAACATGGATTCTGACTTGCAACTCTGATAGGCAAAAAATAGACAATCTAGAAAAGGCCGGGTTTGAAGTTTTTCAGCTCAATGATAATAATGGGCGATTAGATTTAAACGCTGTGATGGCCTTGTTAGGCCAGAGGCAGATTAATAGCGTGTTAGTAGAAACGGGCGCTATTCTAAATGGTGCTTTGCTGGATGCTAATCTAGTTGATGAATGGGTGGTCTATATGGCACCCTGCATTTTGGGCGACCAGGGACGAGGGTTATTTAATTTGCCTGCCATGCAAAACATGGCTGATAAAATACAATTGAATATGACAGCTGTCAGGCAGGTAGGTGCTGATTTAAAGCTGACTTTTACAGTAGCAGAGTAAAAATGTTTACAGGAATAATTTTAGCAGTAGGAAAGATAGTAGCCGTTGAACCAAAAGGCGGTGATTTTCGGTTAAAAATAGAAACCGGAAAGCTGGATCTTGAGGGGGCCGGTCTGGGTGATAGCATTGCTGTTAACGGTGTGTGTCTCACTGCGATTGAGTTGGGTGCACATTATTTTTGTGCAGATGTTTCAAATGAAACGATTGCAAGAACCAGTTTAAAAGGTGCGCGTACCGGCACTGCCGTCAATTTAGAGTTGGCATTGACACCGTCAACCCGACTGGGCGGACATATTGTCAGTGGTCACGTGGACGGACTGGGGACAGTTGTTTCAAAACATCAGGATGGCCGCTCTTATCGTTACAAATTTAAAGCACCTGATAATATAGCTAAATATATAGCAGAAAAAGGTTCTATCTGCATTAACGGGGTAAGCTTGACTGTTAACGATGTGGATGGTGCGCTGTTTAACGTCAATATAGTGCCGCATACTTTAAAAGAAACAACTCTGGGTGAATTGGCTGCAGGCAAAGCAGTTAATCTTGAAGTGGATTTGCTGGCAAGATATATGGAAAGATTGATGAAAGGGGAGGCTGCTGCAAAATCATGCACAGTCACTGAAGAGTTTTTGCAAAACAGCGGTTTTTTGAGCAAATAAATACAACTTAATGAATACAATAGAAGAAATTATAGAAGATTTTCGCCAAGGCAAGATGGTTGTCATTATGGATGATGAGGACCGTGAAAATGAAGGGGATCTGGTGATGGCCGCCTCTTTTACCCAGGCTTCCGACATTAATTTTATGGCAAAGTATGGCCGTGGACTGATCTGCCTAACCCTAACGGCTGAACGGGGACAACAGCTTAGATTGCCTTTAATGGTCAATGATAACCGAACGGCTCATTCTACTAATTTCACTGTGTCTATTGAAGCTGCTAAAGGGGTAACTACGGGTATTTCTGCTGCTGACAGAGCGTTAACCGTACAGGCTGCAGTAGCCAAAAATGCTACGCCTGATGATTTAGTGCAGCCAGGGCATATTTTTCCATTGCTGGCCCAGCCGGGTGGGGTGCTTAATCGCGCAGGACATACAGAGGCTGGCTGTGACTTGGCAAGATTGGCAGGAGAAGAGCCGGCCGCAGTTATTGTGGAAATACTTAATGAAGATGGCACTATGGCAAGGCGGCCTGATCTTGAGGTTTTTGCAAAGCAGCATGGCCTTAAAATTGGAACGATTGCTGATCTAATTCAGTATAGAATTAAAAATGAAAATACTCTGGATCGAATAAGCAAGTGCCAGTATCCAACTGAATTTGGTGACTTTAATCTATATGCCTACCAGGATATTAATGATAACAATGTGCATTTAGCTTTGGTGATGGGGGATGTAGCAAATGATGAACCCGTTTTAATCAGGGTTCATGCAAGAAATTTATTGGATGATATGCTCTTTTCAAAGCGGTCAAGCGGTTCTATCAGCATTAATGATGCAATGAAGAAAATTGCTGCCGAAGGGCGGGGGGTGTTGGTTATTATTAGGCAGAATGAAGATAATAAGTCTTTAGTTGAGCATATACATCAATATCAGTTGCAAGATAATGGTGTGGTTGCGGTTGAAACGCCAGAGAAAAAAATGGATTGGCGTACCACAGGAACAGGTGCCAGAATTTTATCTGATCTAGGCGTGCGGCAGTTAAAGGTGATGGGTGCTGAGAAAAAATATTTTGGATTGTCGGGGTATGATTTAGAAGTGGTAGAGCATACTGAATAATTGCATTATTCCCGTGTACTTTGTATTGGAATTGGCTGCATTATAAAAAATTAAATTAAAAAATAGAGAAAAAAATGTCGGAAATAAAAGTAGTGGAAGGAAATTTATCAGTTACTGGCGGTAAATTTTGTATTGTAGCTTCCCGTTTTAACAGTTTTATTGTTGAGCAGCTGGAAGGTGGGGCAATTGATGCGTTGGTTCGGCATGGTGCGAATAAGGAGGATATCTGCCTGGTAAAGGCTCCGGGTGCTTTTGAATTGCCTATGGTTGTTCAGCGAGTAGCGGCTTCAAAAAAGTATGATGCAATTATTGCTTTGGGTGCTGTTATCCGCGGTGGAACTCCGCATTTTGAATATGTGGCAGGTGAATGTGTAAAAGGCATTGCTTCGGTTTCTTTGCAATATGATGTGCCAGTCAGTTTTGGAGTATTGACGGTTGATAGCATAGAGCAGGCTATTGAACGTGCAGGAACAAAAGCTGGCAATAAAGGTGCAGAAGCGGCCATGTCGACAGTGGAAATGGTCAGTCTATTTAATAATTTGGCAAATTAATGAGTTTGGCAAAAACTAATGCCCGTAAATGTGCGGTGCAGGCTCTTTATCAGTGGCAAATGACGGGTGAAACTTTATCCAGGATTGAAATGAATTTTTTGGAAGAAGAGCTGTTGAAAGGTGCTCGGAAAAGCTATTTTTCTGAACTTTTTTTCGGCGTGCCTAAGCAATTGAATGCAATTGATGAGGTGCTGTCTGAATTTGTTGACAGGCCGGTAGAAAAAATAGATCCGGTAGAAAGAGCTGTTTTAAGAATTAGCACTTACGAACTGATCAATCGTCTGGAAACGCCCTATAAAGTAATTATTAATGAAGGCGTTAATTTGGCGAAATGTTTTGGAGCGGATGGCAGTCATAAATATATCAATGGCGTTTTAGATAAGGTCAGTCAGAAAGAGCGTGCGGTAGAAATAAAAGCCAAACTGCAAAACAAAAAAGCCTAGTGGCTATTTCTGAGTTTGGTTTGATTCAGCAATTTTTTACTTCGCAGTCATTGATAAATGCAGTTAACCGGCTCGGCGTAGGCGATGATTGTGCGTTGATCTCTGTTCCCGAAGGGCAGGAACTTGCGTTAACTGTCGATACCATGGTGGAGGGTGTACATTTTTTTTCCGGCACTGATCCCGAGCAATTAGGCAGAAAACTGCTGGCGGTCAATTTAAGTGATTTAGCTTCAATGGGGGCAACTCCTGTTTCTGCTACTTTAGCTCTCACCCTGCCTGAAGTAAATGAAACCTGGCTAAAGTCATTCTCGAAAGGCTTTTTAAACTTAGCAAGGGAATTTTCAATTGATTTGATTGGCGGCGATACCACCAAAGGGCCGTTAACGCTTTCGGTTCAGGCAATGGGAATTGTGCCTGAAGGGCTGGCACTAAAGCGATCAACTGCAAAGGCGGGGGATTTGATTTTTGTTACAGGTTTGGGCTTGGGTGATGCAGGGTTAGGGTTAAAAATAGAACAGGGCTATTCATCCGTCTTTTCAGCTGAGGTGCTGCGAAAATTTCATTTGCCAGAACCTAGGGTAGCTGAAGGTATAAAAATTCGGGAATATGCCAGTTCTTGCATCGATTTATCGGATGGAATAGCCTCTGACTTAGCACATATTTTAGAGCAGAGTGCTGTAGGAGCCTGTTTAGATTGGGATAAAATTCCCTTGTCCCAAGCAGTTAAAGACTACATAAATGCAACGGGAGATTGGGGCCTGCCCTTGTCAGCAGGCGAAGACTATGAATTGTGTTTTTCGGTTGCACCCGATAAGGTTGATGCTATTGATATAGACTGTACACAGGTTGGTGTAATTGAATCTAAGGCTGGGTTAAGAATTAAACGTTTGAATATTATAGAAGAATTGGAGGTAAAGGGGTTTGAGCATTTTTCTTAATTCTGAGTATGGAAATAATAAGTTATCGATTGGGCAGATTTTGTCTAATCCCATATTGTTTCTAGCCTTTGGTTTTGGCTCCGGTCTGGCAAAAAAAATGCCTGGCACCATGGGGACAGTGGCAGCAATCCCCGTTTACCTGCTTTTTATTCAGACTGATCTTTGGGTTTACAGTGCTTTGACGCTGATAGTTTGCATTGCAGGGGTTACCATTTGCGATGAAGCTGCTAAACTGCTAGGTGAACATGATTTTGGCGGCATAGTCTGGGATGAAATTGCAGGCTTTCTTGTTACCATGTGGTTTGTGCCTTTTTCTTGGTATGCGGTTTTGTGCGGTTTTGTGCTATTTAGAATTTTTGATATTTTAAAGCCATGGCCTATTAAATGGGCTGACAAAAAAGTTGAGGGCGGTTTTGGCATTATGCTAGATGATGTGCTGGCAGGTTTGTTTTCAGCTGCTATTTTGTTTTTTATTGTCTAATATTTATTCTGAGGGCTGACGATTAGGATCTTTGTATTTCGGCCTTTTTTTATTTTTTTAAAAAAGAAATATGCCTGAATTCTGTGGCCATATCCTTATATAAAACTGGCAGATAGGCACTATTAATGGCAATTCTGCCAACTTGCTCACTTTGCTGGCCTATAATTTATTCGATCTGATCTATACTTAGGTGCAAGAATGCTATTAATTTAAAAAATCCGTGCCCAACTGATTTTTTTTAGATTAAACCTTCTGCCCTTAAGGTACGTACATTTTAGTTTATTCGTGTTCGTTTCTTTATTAACAATGTATAGACCAGCACCAAGTGACCGACTCAGCAATCTACCCCCCCATACACCTAGGTTCGCCAGGTGAAGATATCAGCAAGAAAGATCTTCATGCGATTGGCCAGCGTTTTAAAAACCTTAATCAATTACGCATGCGCCGAGTGCAAGACACTCTGCAAGCCCGGCAGCGAATATTCTTAAATATTCTGCCACTGCTGTTTCATCAAAACCATCCGTTATTGCCCGGTTTCAGTTCGTCAGAATCACCCGCAGGAATTCCTGACTACACACCAAACAAACTGGCAATTACCGCGGCCAAGCAGTTTTCAAAAGGCTTTACTTTCAAACGGAAGGCATTGCTAAACTACCCTATTCAGGGCATTTTTCTGATGGGAAGTGTGGGCAGCATTGCCTTTTCCAAAACCAGTGATATGGATATATGGCTGTGTCATCAGCCGAGTCTTGCTGAGTCAGAAATAAAGGAATTGCAGCAAAAAGCATCCGTCATTGAAAACTGGGCTGACTCTCTGGGTCTTGAAGTGCATTTTTTTTTGGTTAACAGCGAAACTTTTTCCAAAGGAAAGAATATCCCAATTTCTTCTGAAAGCAGTGGCAATACTCAGCATTATCTGCTTCTTGATGAATTTTACCGTACCGCTATTTTTATAGCCGGACGCATTCCTGCATGGTGGTTAGTGCCTCCTCACCAGGAATATAATTACTCAGCCTACCTGCAGCACCTGATAGACAATCGCTTTGTTTCGGAAAATGAAATTATCGATTTTGGCGGGCTGTCTACCATCCCTGCAGAAGAATTTATTAGCGCAACATTCTGGCATATTTATAAAGCACTCAATTCGCCGCATAAATCATTATTAAAGCTTTTTTTAATGGAAAGCTACGTTAATGAGTACCCCAAACCCCAGTGGCTAAGCTTTGATCTGAAAAGTGCAATCTATCAGGGAAATATCAATGTTAATGATCTTGATCCATATTTATTGATCTACGCTAAGGTTGAAAGATATTTACGGAAAAACAATTCAACCCAGCGAATTAATCTTGCCAGAGAATGCTTCTATTTGAAGATAATGGGTGGTCCCAGCAACTCTTTAGACTATAAGTCACGTGAATATAGAGAAGATTATATGCATGGCATTGCTACACAGTGGCAATGGCCAGAAGATTTATTTGCGGCTCTTCATAAGCACAAGTTCTGGGACATTAAAAAAGCGACTCAGGAACATATTGTTATCCGCACCCAGCTAAAGCATTGCCTGCGTATGATTTTGCGACTGGCAGGCAATTATGTCGACTCTAACTATAGGGATAATCAGGATTTAAAGCTCCTCAGTCGAAAGCTGCATGTTTTTCTGGAAAGAAAACCGGGTAAAACTGAAATTATTACCACACGTTCAGCGGTTCATACGCAGGAAAATGAGCTGTCAATTGTTGAGTCAAAAAATAGGCAGTCCAACGCTGTCTGGAGTTTATATTCTGGCAGGTTTAACAACAATGCTACCCCCGCCCACTCTGCCATAAAGCAATTGCCAAGCTTACTTGAACTTCTTGTCTGGCTAGTTATCAATGGGCTGTATAATAAACAGTTGCACCTGCGCTTTACTTCAGTCTCTTTAACTATGCATAGAGCTGAGTTGCATTTAATACTGGAGCAGCTTCATCAATTTCTATCCAAAAAAATTAAAGCTAATTCTGAGACTTTGGATGTTTATAGCAAGCCTGATAAAATCATTGCATCATTAAACATCATTAACCTTGGTCTGTCCCATATTGATGAGCGTGAAGACGGGATGATGGTTTTAAGTGAACGTTCCGATCCTCTAAGCTATGGGAAAAACCATGATTGCTTTATCTTACGCACTGATAGGCTGTCCGTATCAAGATGGGGCGAAATAACTGTCAGTCAATATGCCGGACTAGATGGTTATTTTAGCTGTCTAAGCAATATCTTCAATACCAGTTTGCAGCCTTTATCTGAAGACTCTGTAAAAACTATTTGCTACACGCCAACACGAGCCAATAGCATTATTTTGCGGTCAAATTGCATTGTTGAAAATTTAACCCGTTATTTTTTCAAACAGCTGGAAGTGTATAGCAACCGTTATTTTCTATGCGGAAAGCATTTGACTTATATTTTTCAAAAAAACAATGGCCAGCTTCGCTATTGGGCTATCGATTCGAAAGAAGAGTTGCTGCAGGAATTGGCTAAAACCCGTTCGAATTACGGTGAGGCCTATTTTGACCCTAATGTTTTTGAGAATTCTGTTATTCCTTATATCTACAGCCTAAATCAGACACAAACCATCCAAGTTTATTACCTATCCGATAATGGGTGCATTGATATTTACATTATTGACGAAAAAGGTGCTTTATATATTCAGCGACACAGCAATGCTAATGTCAGTCAGGTGCTAAATAATTATTCACTTTTCCTTGAGTCGGTCTCAACCCATTTTTTTTATCAGGATAATATTCAATTAGTTTTTTATGAGATCAAAATAGATGCGGCGAAGGATTTCTCGTTCCATCCTGCAAAATGGAATGATTCTCGAGCGTACACAGACTTGTCTATCCGGATAGTGATTGAAGAGCCTTCATCATATGGAGGAGCTACAGAATATTTCATCTATTGCAATGATATTGAATTCAGTACTATAGATTTTGGCGACCAGCTGTTTAAAGAAATTACAAATTACATTCTAGACTTTAGAAACAGTGGCGAGAGCTATCCTATCTATATTTCTGATATAGATATTCCCTGTACCCTTTTAGGGTCAGATGATGAAGCTCAGCTGCAAACAATTCATTATCTTAATTATAAGAAAAAAATTGAAGGGAAATTGAATGTTTAAGTTTGTCTTTATAGGCACTTACTGCGGTTAAGTTAATTAACGGACTTATTGCGTATTTCAGCATTCTGTTTAACACGTTATAGCTGAGATTAGCTATCAACAGTTTTTTTTAGATTATTGAGACCTGGATTGCTGATAAGTGAATATTGGAGTGAATGACTTAGCCTTTAACTTAATATGAATGCTGCGTAAAACGACTGCGGGTTAATATCCATACCCAAGCATATTGATTTCATCCAAAACGCCTTCTACAAAAATAAGCTCCCTCATAAATTTGGTCGGCCCAAAATTATATGTCCATACTTCAATAATTTCGACACGGCAATTTTGATGCCTATATCTGTCTATATACCAACTGTCATCCTCATAATAAGAGTCTCTAGTGCAGCCTTTAGGGGTTCTGCGCTCTCTGGTTTCTGAAAAATCAGCCGCACCGCATCGTAAAAGTATTTTTACTTTGCTGTCCCCCGCATCAACAATTCTATGGCCGCATCGGAGTGCGAAAACTTGCTCTGAAAAAATAGTCAATGGGATTGTCAATAGTATTATAAATGCTAGCCTCATAGCTCCGGTCCTCAATAAGTTTCTTCATGGTGCTATTCTATTTTTGCAGATTTGGCAGTTATCGCTGTCGCTTTAGGTACAATGGTTTTGCCAATTGGGGAAAGTGCTATTTTGGCAAGCTTTAAGTGCTGGAGACCAAACGGAATGCCTATAACTGTTATGCTGCAAAGCAATGCGGCCAGAAGATGGCCAAGTGCCAGTAGCAATCCGCCAAAAAGCAGCCAGATTAAATTGCCTATTATTCCTGCGGTTCCAGTACCAATATCCCTTTCCCCTGTTAGCATCTTCCTGCTGATTGCTTCGTTGCCGAATGGAAAAAAAGCAAATTTACCCATCACAAAAGAAGCTTTTCCCCAGGGAATGCCAATAATAGATATGTAGCAAATGCATCCAATAAGCCACCAAAGCAACCCAAGCTCAAATCCTCCAAATATAAACCAAATGATATTACCTACGATTTGCATTCTTTCTCCTTAATAATATTCAGCTAAAACCGTCAATTAAACCAAGATAATAGTGTGCTGGATAAGATTGACAGTCAACGTTATAGAATAGCATCATTTATTGCCAAATCACTTTCCTAAACTATACTTTATAGAATATTTCAATCACGGCCTCTCCAATAAATGAATACAGAAAACCGTAAATACCCAAGGTTTTGTCCTAAAAACTTAATCGCTAGCATTAGTATTGACCCGCCACATCCGGCTAAAAAAATTTCTATTAAGGGAGATGTTGTCGATATGAGTCATACAGGAATAAAAATAAAGCTGACAGCTCCTTTAAATATAGATATTCATGAAAGTATAATGCTCATAAACTTAACACTGCCTGAATCGGGTGTTTCTGTTGCCATTCGTGGCAAAATCAAACATTTAACTAATGAATCAGAATATGGACTGCAGTATTTAGAACCGCACCTTGATCACGGAGCTGATGATTTAATGTTTGAATGCATTAAAGCAGCTAGGCCCTCATAGAATATTTTATGGCCTTATGAATTAAAGTATTCTGCTGTCAGCTTTTGCTGTCGCTTATTGCTACTTAAAAATTAAGTGTTTAGCTATAAGCCTTCATTGTACATTTTGTAGAGGAGTAGCTCGACTATGTCTATCTTCAAGGCACATTTATCATAGTTTCAGCCTAACGATATATTGATGTAATAACTTTGTAACAATGCTGTGCCATATTGATCAATATGTTCAATTATTTCACTGTATTTAAAATTAAGGCATATAAAATCCCGCAATTATATATATTTTGATATAATAAAAGGATTTTCAAATTTCAAACCCTCTTTAGGAGATATAAAGCATGGCAATTAAAGTTGCAATCAATGGTTATGGTCGTATTGGACGTAATGTTCTTCGTGCACTGTATGAGTCAAACCGTACGGGCGAAATCCAAATCGTTGCGATTAATGACTTAGGTAATGCAGAAACAAACGCTCATCTAACTCAGTATGACACTGCTCATGGTAAATTTCCTGGTGAAGTTAGCGTTAACGATGGCAACTTAGTTGTCAACGGCGACACAATTAAAGTGTTCGCAGAAAGAGATCCATCAAAGTTACCTTGGGCTGATCTAGGAGTCGATGTAGTTCATGAGTGTACAGGTTTTTTTGCCAGTAAAGAAAAAGCCTCTGCTCATATTGCAGCAGGCGCAAAAAAAGTAGTTATTTCTGCACCTGGTGGAGCAGATGTTGATGCAACTATCGTTTATGGCGTAAACCACAATACGTTAACAGCATCTGATACTGTTATTTCTAACGCATCATGCACTACTAACTGTTTAGCACCGTTAGTCCAGCCTCTGTTAGATACAGTAGGTGTTGAGCAGGGGTTGATGACTACCATTCACGCTTATACTAACGATCAGGTGTTAACTGACGTTTACCACCCTGATTTATTGCGGGCCCGTTCTGCCACTCAGTCTATGATTCCGACTAAAACAGGCGCGGCAGCAGCGGTTGGTCTTGTTCTTCCTGCTCTTGTTGGAAAATTAGATGGTTTTGCAATGCGTGTACCTACAATCAACGTATCTATTGTTGATTTAACGTTCATGGCAAGTCGTGACACAAGCGTTGAAGAAATTAACGAAATTTTAATGACAGCTTCGGAAGGGTCTTTAAAAGGCATCTTAAATATCAATGCAAAACCTCTGGTTTCTATTGATTTCAACCACGATCCGGCATCATCTACTTATGATAAATCTTTGACCAAGGTAAATGGCCGTTTGGTTAAAGTTCTGTCTTGGTATGATAATGAATGGGGCTTTTCTAACCGTATGCTTGATACCACGGTTGCTTTAATGAATGCTAAATAACGGAACAAAATGCTAAGAAGAACCAAAATTTTGGCAACCCTAGGCCCGGCTTCTGATAAGCCGGGCGTATTGGAAGCCTTATTCGAAGCGGGCATTGATGTTGTCCGCATGAATTTTTCTCATGGTACCGCTCAAGACCATATTGACAGAGCAGAAGCCGTTCGGGCGCTATGCAAAAAAACTGGGCGCCTAGTTGGGATACTTTGTGACCTTCAAGGTCCCAAGATCCGTATAGCCAAATTTAAAGACACTAAAGTTTGGCTGGATAAAGGACAGGCTTTTGCCTTGGATATTAATGTTGGTTCTGATGAAGGAAATACCGAAGAAGTCGGCATTATATACGAACCACTTGCAAAAGAAGTCGAGCCAGGTAGCCGTTTACTGCTGGATGACGGTCGAATTGTTCTTGATGTTATTTCAACAGACGGTTCACGTATCGAGTGCACCGTTCATGTTGGCGGCTATTTATCCAATAACAAAGGCATCAACCTGCAAGGTGGCGGATTATCAGCTTCGGCATTAACAGAAAAAGATAAAGAAGACATTAAAACTATCGGAATTATCGATGCTGATTTTGTTGCTGTTTCCTTTCCTCGCTGTGCAGAAGATTTGCATCAGGCTAGAAGTTTGCTGGAAGCTGAAAACTGCTATGCTGGAATTGTTTCTAAAGTAGAGCGTGCTGAAGCTATTGAAGCTATGGATGAAATTATCCTTGCTTCTGATGTGGTCATGGTTGCGCGTGGCGATTTGGGTGTCGAGATTGGTGATGCCAATCTGCCCGCTGTACAGAAAAAATTAATTTCTCGTTCTCGAGAGCTTAATCGAGCGGTTATCACTGCCACACAAATGATGGAATCAATGATTGAAAACCCGATTCCTACACGAGCCGAAGTTTTTGATATTGCTAATGCGGTTCATGATGGTACTGATGCGGTTATGCTTTCTGCCGAGACGGCTTCTGGGAATTATCCGGTACAGGCAGTTGCAGCCATGGCTGATATTTGCAAAACAACGGAACTGCAATCAAGTGTGCGCCATTCAAAACACCGTATGAACTGTCAGTTCTCAAGAACCGATGAAGCAATTGCTATGGCTGCTATGTACTTGGCTAACCATTCCAAGGTCAACGGCATTGCAACCCTAACAGAATCAGGTTCTACGGCAATGTGGATGTCAAGAATCAGTTCTGGGATTCCTATTTATGCATTTAGCAGCCATAGAAAAACCTTGAGCCGAGTCACAATTTATCGAGGTGTATTTCCTGTATATTTTACTCATGAGTCGATGGATCATGCTGATGTAAACAAGGATATTCTTGCCAAGCTTAAAGCTAGAAAATGTGCAAATCAAGGGGATACTTTCATTATTACAAAAGGTGATTTAACTGGCACTCAGGGTGGGACAAATGCTCTTAAAATAGTCACTTTAGGTGAGGGCTTAACACCTTAACGCCATTTGCTCTTTGCTTAAGTACCCAAGTAAAATTAATTTAACTTGGGTACTTATCTAAAACAGCCGAAGAGCGGATACACAAAACAGCTTGAGAAACTGAAATCTAGTTTTCATTGATATTCAAGATGCACAAGCATTAGCATAGCTAGCTATGTAATTGTTTGTGCACTTCAAAAGAGGAGCGAAGGCGGTCAATTTCTCAAGTTCTTTTTGCATGCACTCTCAATGCATAGAATACTGCACCTAACTCCACGTGAAATCAATTACCTCGCCTATTGCCAGTCTATCGCTCAATCCTGCAATAGACCTGACTTATGAAATAGGCTGCTTACAGCACGATCAAAAAATACGAGCAACATCGGCTTCCTATGATCCCGGCGGTACAGGTATCAATGTCGGCAGAGCCCTGGAAAAATTAAACGCAAACTCTTTCACTTGCTGTATTACGGCTGGAAAAATGGGGGAATTCCTTTGCTCCATGCTAAAGCAAGAGCTTAGCAGTGTAATCACCTTGCAAATAGATGGTGAAACACGCATCAACACCACCTTGGTGCAAAACAATCCCCCAAATCAATATGAAATCAATGCAGTTGGGCCATACGTTACATCTGCTCAATTAGACAGTATTAGCAGTCAATTTTTAACTCTTTGTCAGGGGGGTATTGGCGTATTGACAGGTTCGCTTCCTCCTGGCGTACCGGATACCGCCTACCAAAGTATTAGTGCTGCATTGCTGGAGCAAGGGACCCGCAGCATTATTGATGCTCCTGTTGCTGTTATGAAAGCGGCCTTGCACAGTAAGCCTTTTCTTATTAAACCCAATTGGCATGAAATGGAAATTCTGCAAAATAAAACATTAGCCACTATAGAGCAGGTGGCGGAAGAAGCCAGGGTATTAGTTAAGCAAGGTGCTACTTACGTTTGTGTTTCATTGGCTGAAAAAGGAGCGCTGCTGACTGGGGAGACCAATACTTATTACTGCAATTCACCTAACATTGAGGTAAATTCAACTGTAGGGGCAGGAGATTCGTTGGTTGCCGGTTTAGCTTATGCATTTGCATTGAACAGAGGGCCTGAGCAGGCGTTAGGATTTGCTGTTGCCTGTGGCGCGGGAACAGCAATGCAGGCAGGGACGCAGTTGTTTAGCAAAAATGACTTAGAGAAGCTATCTAAAGAAATTAAGATTAAAGTTCTTGATATTTAGAAATTATGAGTTCATTTCTTAGTTGTCCTCTTATCGTAAGTCATCCGGATCATTTGACAGCAAGCTGGGCTCAATATGTTGTTAACCTGCACTCTGCCGATACAATTGTGAAGCAGGTGAAAATTATTTCTGTTGATGTGGGGACTACTACTCGCGTTCGCATAAGAGTCTGTCACAATGGGCCGGATTCAATGCCAAAAGAATGGTTTATAAAAATTCCATCACTCAACTGGCGGGCGCGTACAATAACAGCTTTGCCTAGGCTTTTGCAGACGGAAATACGATTTTATAATGAATTGGCCAGTAAAGTGCCTACTAGAAAGCCCAAAGTGTTATCGGCAAGAAGTGCTTTTCTCAAAGGGTCAACGTTGGTATTGAATGATATTGCTGAAAAGCAGGCTATCCCTGGTCACCCTGCCGACGCACTAACAGTAGGGCAAGCTTACTTAATTGTTGAGCAATTAAGTAAGCTGCATGCAACGTTTTGGAATAAAACTCATGAGAACCCTAAATATAATTGGCTTTCAGGCCCTGTAAGACAAATTGAGGATCATTTGGGTACTGCGCTTGCTGTACCATTAATGAAGCGAGGCTTAAAAAAAGCTGGCAAGCTTGTGCCTGAAGCATTACATGCTCCCGCTATTCGTTATGCCCGTCACCGACGCGAAGTCATGCGGTATTTAGCACAAGGGGTTCAGACCGTTATTCACCATGACTGTCATCCCGGGAATCTATTTTGGCAGGATAAAAAGCCTGGATTGCTCGATTGGCAAATGGTCAGAATTGGAGAAGGGATTGGCGATGTTGCCTACTTTCTGGCAACATCTCTGAAACCGCACATTCGAAAAGAAAATGAGATTCAGCTAATAAATCATTATATTAGCAGTCTAAGGGGTAATGAAGTCTCGGGTATTGATTCAGAACAAATGCTTAATAGGTACCGAGCGCATCTCACATACCCTTTTGAGGCAATGCTGGTAACTTTGGCAGTAGGAAAAATGATGGAGTTAAAAGCAAATGAAACTTTAATAGAGCGAGCTGTTTCAGCTGTAGAGGATAATAATTCATTTTTAGATATGCTTTAGTAAAGATTGCATTTATACATGCATGCTGTTTAGGTAAGTGTTTACTGTATTTGTAATCGAAAAACAGCAGTTCGTTATAGTCGCAGTGTATTGTTTTGCCGACTCTATCCGAGCTGATTTAAAATATTAAAAATATAAGGCTTGCTAAAATATAATAAATCCTTATAATAGAACAAATCAATCGCGGGGTGGAGCAGCTTGGTAGCTCGTCGGGCTCATAACCCGAAGGTCGTAGGTTCAAATCCTGCCCCCGCTACCAGATATTGAGAAACCCCTATATGGGGTTTTTTGTTTTCTAAGCTTAAGAGAAGTTTAGAGGTTATGATGTATTTATGGAAGAGCCGTAGGCTCTTTTTTTTTGTTTAAAAGAAAGTGAGGCAATATGAAGCAGGCTCCGGAACATTTGGTGAATTTGATCGAGCCAATTGTGGAGGGTCTTGGTTATGAGTGTGTAGGCATTGAATATAACCCTCATCCAAAGAATGGTTTGCTGAGAATATATATTGACTCGGAAAGTGGAATTTTGCTGGAAGATTGTACAAAAGTAAGTCATCAGTTAAGTGGCATGCTTGATGTGGAAGATCCCATTGCAGATAATTATCAGCTTGAAGTATCGTCTCCCGGTGCAGAAAGGCCTTTTTTCAAGCTAAGTCAGTTTGAGAAATTTATTGGAAGTACAATAACAATTAATGTATTTAAACCCATCGATAAGAGAAGAAAGCTCTTAGGGATAATTAAGAAGGTTGATGGAGAGATTATTGTACTTGAGCAAAATGGTCAAATATTAGAGATCCCGTTTCAGGCAATGAGCAAAGTTCGTTTAGTGCCAGATTATTCAATTAAAAAAGGAGGGCGAAATGGCAAATAAAGAAATTTTGTTGGTAGCAGATGTTTTTGCTAATGAAAAGGATATTGATAAGGATGTCGTTTATGAAGCGTTAGAATTTGCATTGGCTGCTGCCGCTGCAAAACGCCATGAAAATCATATTCTTGCCAGAGTTAATATTGATAGGGAGTCTGGTGATTACACGACTTTTCGACGCTGGGAAGTGGTTGCAGAAAATGATGAGATTGATGGGGATTTAGAATTTCCTGATTCTCAGGCTTTACTCGAAGTTGCACAGATGGATGACCCTGATATTGAGGTCGGTGATTTTATTGAAGAAGAGATTGAATCAGTTGCTTTTTGCCGAATTGCGGCTCAAACCGCAAAGCAAGTTATTATTCAAAAAATAAGAGAAGCTGAACGTAAGAAAATTGTTGAAGCCTATGAAGATAGAGTCGGAGAATTAATTACGGGAATGGTTAAACGCCTAGAAAAAGGCAGTGTATATTTGGATTTAGGTGGTAATGTTGAAGCCTATATTCCAAGAGAAGAGATGATTCCCAGAGAGTCTATTCGTATTGGTGACAGAGTAAGGGGCTATTTGAAAGAAGTCCGGTCAGAAGTTCGTGGACCGCAACTGTTTGTAAGTCGTTCAGCACCAGAACTTTTAATTGCTCTATTTAGATTGGAGGTGCCGGAAGTTGGGGAGGGCATGATTGATGTGCTAGCCGCTGCCAGAGACCCCGGTTCACGGGCTAAAATTGCCGTAAGAAGCAATGACCCCAGGCTGGATCCAGTAGGAGCCTGTGTGGGTATGAGAGGTTCGCGTGTGCAGTCCGTTTCGAATGAGCTGGCAGGAGAAAGAGTTGATATTATTTTATGGAATGACAACGAAGCTCAGTTTGTCATTAATGCAATGTCGCCTGCAGAAATAGAATCTATTGTTGTCGATGAAGATAAGCATTGCATGGATGTTTCTGTTGCTGCTGACAATTTGTCTCAGGCCATTGGTCGGGGAGGTCAAAATGTGAGATTGGCAACACAGTTGACAGGCTGGGAGCTGAATGTTCGTGATGCAGGTACTGATAGTTCAGCCAGCGATGATGAAATAGCTAATATTAAGCAGGCTTTTATAGATCAGCTAGATGTTGATGAAGAAATTGCAGATATTTTGATTGAGGTTGGCTTAACAAATGTTGAAGAAATTGCCTATATCCCAGTTGAAGAAATGTTGGAAATTGAAGGTTTTGATGAAGAATTGGTTGAAGCACTAAGAACCCGGGCGAAAGATGCGGTATTAATTAATGCCATTGCTTCAGAAGAAGCGATAGAAACGTCGAAACCGGCACAGGATCTTCTGGAAATGGAAGGAATGGAAGATGAGTTAGCGCATGAAATGGCTGCAAAGGGCATTCTGACAATGGAAGATTTGGCAGATCAGGCAGTTGATGATCTTCTGGGGTTTTCGGGGATAGATGAAGAACGGGCAGGAAAACTGATTATGAAAGCGCGCGAACCTTGGTTTGCCAGTGATCAAAGCGAAGGGGGGGAGGAAAAATGAGTGATAAAACAGTACAAGAATTAGCAGAGATGGTGAAAATACCTCTGGATCGCTTTTTAGAACAGTTAAAAGAGGCGGGCATTTCAGCTTCTGCACCTGGTGATTTGATTGATGAGGATGAACGGCTTAAGTTGCTGGCCCACCTTCGTAAAAGACATGGTAAGTCAGAGACAGGTGGAGATGGAGCTAAACCTAAGAAAATAACCTTGAAGCGAAGGAAAGTTTCTGAGCTGGTTCAGTCCACAGGGCCTGGAGTTGCAGCAAAAACGGTTAATGTCGAAGTAAGAAAAAAGAAAACGTACATTAAACGGGGTGAGCCTGAAATAACGGAAGAACAAAAAGAAATTGAACGTGCCAAAAAAGCTTTGCAGGAGCAAAAACAGCAAATAGCCGCTGAAGAGGAAGAGCGCAAAAAGCATGAAGCTAGTATTCAGGCTACTCAGGAAGAGAAAAAAAGAAAAGAAGCAATAAAAATACAAGCTGAAAAACAGCTGCAAACTGTAGAGAAAGAAGTTGCAGCAGAAGAGCAGTCTAAAGATGAAGCAAAAAAGTCGGTTGCTGAAACTAAAGATAAATCTGTAGAGCAGACAGTCGTTGAAAAAACAGTTGAAGTGGCTGTAGTCGCATCAGCGACAGCTGATAAAGAGGCAGATAAAATACCTGTAGAAGTAGAAGTAGAAGTAGAAGTAGAAGCAAAGGCTGAGGTTCCAGCACTTTCTGAGGAAGAGGTGACGGCGAAACGGTTGGAAGCTGAGAAAAAAGCTAGACTTGAAGCCTCTATAGAAAGAAATGCCGCTAAAGTTAGAAAACAGGCTGAGGCGAAAAAACAGCAAACTCTTCATAAGAAAAAGCAGGCAAGTGCGCCAAAAGCAACAGTAGCAAAACCAGCCGGACCAGCACATAAAAGAGGACTTGCTCCTGGCCGTGGACAGGCAATGCCAACAGGGGCGGGAAGAAAACAAAAAGGTAAAAAAGGCAAGCAAAAACGGATTCAGCGGGCTACCGAGTCGGATGCAAAGCATCAGTTTGAAAAGCCGGTTGAAGCCATAGTCAGGGATGTAACTATACCTGAAATGGTGATGGTTTCAGAGTTGGCTCAGAAAATGAGCGTTAAGGTCGGCGAAGTTATTAAGCATTTAATGAAGCTGGGCATCATGGCTACGATTAATCAGACGATTGATCAGGACACTGCTGTTATTCTGGTTGAAGAGCTGGGGCATAAACCAGTTTTACAAAGTGATGATGATCTTGAAAAAGAAATGATGGCCGATGTGGTTGATCAGAAAGAAGCGGATAGTCGTAAAACCTTACCAAGAGCACCTATTGTTACTATTATGGGGCATGTTGATCATGGTAAAACATCGCTGCTTGACTATATTCGAGAAAGTCGGGTTGCCTCTGGCGAGGCGGGGGGCATTACCCAGCATATTGGTGCCTATCAGGTAAAAACCGATCATGGCAGTGTGACTTTTCTTGATACACCGGGACATGCGGCTTTTACCGCGATGCGAGCTCGTGGAGCAGAAGTGACCGATATTGTTATTGTTGTAGTGGCGGCTGATGACGGAGTGATGCCACAAACCAAAGAAGCGGTTGAGCATGCGAAAGCTGCTGGTGTTCCACTTATTGTGGCTATCAATAAAATGGATAAGGCGGATGCTAACCCAGATAAAGTAATGCAAGAAATGGCAACACTTGAAATTGTTCCTGAAGATTGGGGCGGTGATACACAGTTTCTAAAGGTTTCTGCAAAAACTGGCGAAGGTGTTGATGAATTAATTGAAGCGCTTATTCTGCAGACTGAAATTCTGGAATTAAAAGCTCCGGCTGAAGGTCCAGCCTCTGGTTTTGTAATTGAATCAAGGCTGGATAGAGGCCGTGGTGCTGTTGCAACTATTCTGGTACAGAAAGGAACCCTTAAGAAAGGGCAGATTGTTATCTGTGGTCATGAATATGGTCGAGTTAGAGCCATGTTTGATGAAAATGGCAAGGCGACTTTGGAAGCGGGACCCTCTGCACCGGTAGAAATTCTTGGTTTATCGGGAACGCCAGAAGCTGGGGATGAATTTACCTTTGCCCAGAATGAAAAGGCTGCCAAGGAATTGGCGACACATAGAGAAGATAGAAAGAAATCAACTAAGCATGCTGCTCAGCAAGCTTCTAAGCTTGATGAGGTGTTTTCTAAAATGGCTGCTGGTGATACTTCTACTTTAAACGTCATTATTAAAACTGATGTGCAAGGCAGTTTGGAAGCTTTAAGAGAGTCATTGGTTGGGCTATCAAACGATGAAGTAGCTGTTAAATGTGTTTACGGAGGTGTCGGAGGCATTAACGAAGGGGATGCAAACCTTGCATTAGCTTCAGGAGCTATCTTAATAGGCTTTAATGTCAGAGCTGATGCAACGGCGCGTAAATTGATTCTTGAAAAGGAAATTGATTTGCATTATTACAGCATTATTTACGAAGCGATTGATGAAGTTAAGCGAGCGCTTAGCGGTATGCTGGCTCCGGAAATTCAGGAAAGAATTGTTGGGCTTGCTGAGGTAAGGGATGTATTTAAATCGCCGAAGCTGGGCGCAATTGCAGGCTGTATGGTTATTGATGGGTTTGTTAAAAGAAATCTGCCGATCAGAGTGCTGCGAGACAATATTGTAATTTATGAAGGCCAGCTTGAGTCATTGCGCCGATTTAAAGATGACGCCAATGAAGTTAAGATGGGCATGGAATGCGGTATTGGTGTTAAGAATTACAATGATGTTAAAGCCGGCGATCAAATTGAAGTATTTGAACGTGTGGAAGTGAAGCGGGAGCTGTAGCGGTGGGCAAGGAGTATGGTCGCAGTGAACGGGTTTCTTCGCAAATGCAAAAGGAACTCGCCTATGTTTTGCAGCGTGAAACCAATGATTCACGTTTTGGCTTTATTACAGTCAATGAAGTCGTTGTTTCTAAAGATTTAGCTGTTGCCAAGATATACGTGACTGTGCTGAATGTTGATGAACAAGGTAAGATTGATAATATTAAATTGTTAAATGAAATGGCTCCAGTTATTCGTCATCAGGTAGCTAAAAGAATGCGTCTTAGGCATATTTCTGATTTCAGGTTTTATTACGATGATTCTTTTGATACGGGAATGCGTGTGGCAGAGCTGTTAGCAGAAGATGATGCAAAAAAGAAATAGTTAGGGAGTATTTGTTGAGCAAGCGAAAATCTGGTCGTAATGTTCATGGCATTATTTTATTAGATAAACGGCTAGGAGTTTCCTCAAATCAAGCTTTGCAGGAAATTAGGCGATTATTTAATGCTAACAAGGCTGGACATACGGGGAGTTTAGATCCTTTGGCTACTGGCTTGCTGCCTTTGTGCTTTGGTGAGGCAACTAAAGTTTCAGCTATGATGCTAAATGATAATAAGCGTTATCAGGCTGTTGTTAAACTAGGGGTAATGACGGATACAGGGGACTCTGAAGGCAAAGTTATTGAACAAAAACCTGTGCCTGATTTATCGGCAATGATGATAAATGACTGTCTCAATGAGTTTGTCGGCGAAATTGATCAGGTTCCTCCCATGTATTCCGCCTTAAAGCATAATGGCAGAAAGCTCTATGAATTGGCAAGAGAAGGCAAGATCATTGAGCGTAAAGCGCGTAGAATTACAATTTTTGAGTTAGACTTATTGGATTTTACTGCCGATACCTTAACGCTTGATGTTTTTTGTTCTAAAGGAACCTATATACGTTCGCTGGCTGAAGATATCGGGCATAAGCTGGGCTGTGGAGGAACGATTTTAGGACTAAGGAGAACCCAGTCAGGCCAGTTTAAAATTGCAGATGCAATGACTATTGAACAATATCAGGCGATGTCACCGGAACAAATGAACAGTTGCTTGCTTGCTGTAGATGAACCGTTACAGGATATTCCCCAGATTGACCTTTCAATTCAGCAGGCCATTTTAATTAGGCATGGTCAGCAGATAGAATGCCAGGCAGAAACAGTTCAAGGCAAAGTTAGAATGTATAGTGAACAGGTCTTTTTAGGCTTGGGTGAAATGCTAATGGATGGTAAACTAGTGCCGAAAAAGATTTTTAATCTAAGTGCTGAAATTGCTTAGGTTTAATAAAGGATGGGAATAAATTTTCCCTTTCTTTATCTATACATTTGTTTCTACGCCCTATATGTGGAGACAATGTCGTTAAGTAAGCCATCATAAAGATGGCTTTATTTTTTAATATAATTAATCTATAGGGATTAAAAAAATGCCATTTACAGCAGAACAAAAAAAAGCAGTTGTTGAAGAGTATCGCTTATCAGACACGGATACAGGATCACCTGAAGTACAGGTCGCTTTATTAACCGCACACATTCTTCATCTGACACCTCATTTTGCAGAACATAAAAAAGACAACCATTCTCGTCGGGGATTGTTGCGCATGGTAAATCAGCGTCGTAAGTTGCTGGATTACTTAAAAAAGAAGGACGATGTTCGCTATCGTTCGCTTATTGAACGATTAGGCTTGCGTAAGTAATTTAGCATAAACGGCGATTGATCTTAAGGGTTAATCGCCGTTTTTGTTTTAAACAGTATGACTTTATAAAGTGAAGACTATAAAAGCTCTTCATATTAATAACCTTTTATTAAGGATCTGAATAGTGACTCCTATCAGGAAAGAATTTAAATACGGTGATCATCTTGTAACAATGGAAACGGGCGAAATAGCTCGTCAAGCCAGCGGAACAGTATTGATTGATGTTGAAGGTACTTCAATACTTGTGGCTGTTGTTGGCAAAAAAGAAGCTCAAGGAGGCGACTTTTTTCCGTTAACGGTTAACTATCAAGAAAAAGCTTACGCAGCAGGTAAAATACCGGGCGGTTTTTTTAAGCGGGAAGGCCGGCCGACAGAAAAAGAAACGCTGACGTCCCGATTAATAGATAGACCTATTCGGCCACTTTTTCCTGATGGCTATACTAATGAAGTCCAGATCGTCGCAACTGTTGTTTCATTGAATCCGGAAATTGATACTGAAATTCCTGCCTTATTGGGTGCTTCTGCTGCTTTGGCGGTTTCAGGACTGCCTTTTAATGGGCCAATTTCTGCAGCTTGCGTGGGTTATAAAGAAGGTTCTTATTTATTGAACCCAACAAAAACAGAACTGGAAGAATCGCAATTGGAGCTGGTTGTTGCCGGTACAGAACATGCCGTTTTAATGGTTGAATCTGAAGCACAGCTACTTTCTGAAGAGGTTATGTTAGGTGCAGTGCTATTTGGCCATGAGCAAATGCAATGCGCTATTGAGGCTATTAAAGAATTTGCTGCTGAAGTTGCTGCACCGGCTTATGAGTGGGTTGCTCCTGAGACAGACTCTGTTTTAGAAGGCTTAGTTAAAGCAGACGTTGAATCAGGTATTCGGGCTGCCTATAAGATTGCTGAGAAATTAGTTAGGCAGGATGAATTGTCAGGCATCAGAAATGCCTGCGTTGCAAAGCTAACAGAAGATGATCAATATGAAGAACGTGATATCAGAGATATTATTGAACATGTTGAAAAAACGATTGTACGCAGTTCTATTTTAGACGAAAGAGTGCGTATTGATGGCCGTGACCTTTCAACAGTCAGAGCTATTTCTGTCAAAACAGGAGTATTGGACAGAACTCACGGTTCTGCCTTATTTACTCGAGGTGAAACTCAGGCCTTAGTTGTTGCAACGTTGGGTACAGAGCGTGATGCTCAAATTATTGATGCCTTGGCAGGAGAGCATAAAGAACCTTTTATGCTGCATTACAACTTTCCTCCATATTGTGTAGGTGAAACTGGTTTTGTCGGTTCACCAAAACGCCGTGAAATTGGCCATGGCCGGTTAGCAAAACGCGGTGTTGCCGCTGTTCTTCCTAATATGGAAGAATTCCCATACACTATTCGCGTAGTTTCTGAAATTACGGAATCAAATGGATCAAGTTCAATGGCTTCTGTCTGTGGCAGCAGTCTTGCTTTAATGGATGCCGGGGTGCCGACTAAAAGTGCAGTTGCAGGTATTGCAATGGGTTTGATCAAAGAAGGAGATAACTTTGCTGTACTTTCTGATATTCTTGGTGATGAAGATCACTTAGGCGATATGGATTTTAAAGTGGCTGGGTCAGCAGATGGCATTACTGCGCTGCAAATGGATATCAAAATTGACGGTATTACTGCTGAAATCATGGAGACTGCTTTAGAGCAGGCAAAACAGGGGCGTTTATTTATTTTAGGTGAAATGAATAAGGCATTGTCTTCAACCCGTGAAGAAATGTCGGATTTTGCCCCTAGAATTATTACTTTCAAAATTGATCCCAGTAAAATTCGGGAAGTTATCGGTAAAGGTGGTGCAACTATTCGTGGCATTACTGAAAAAACAGGTGCAAGCGTTGATTTGACTGATGAAGGTGTTGTTAAAGTCGCCTCTGTTGATAAAGCTGCTGGAGAAGAAGCTCAGCGCATCATTGAAGAGATAACGGCTGAAGTTGAAGTAGGTAAGATATACGAAGGCAAAGTAGCCCGATTAATGGATTTTGGTGCATTTGTTACGATTCTGCCCGGAAAAGACGGTTTGGTACATATTTCTCAAATCTCTGATGAGCGTGTTGAGAAAGTGAGCGATAAATTATCTGAGGGTAATATTGTCAAGGTCAAAGTGCTTGAAATTGATCGTCAAGGAAGAGTAAGATTAAGCATGAAAGAAGTTGGCAAGGAAGATTGATTCTTTGTCCAAATACTAATAGCTAGAAGATAAAGGGCCATATGGCCCTTTTTTTATGATCTCCGAAATTTTAAGTTATTCAAATATGTTTCCGAAGCAGGTTTTTGACCAAGAATGCAGAGCATGCAAACGATTAGATGGCTTCTTATCTGAAGTTAAGACAAAATATCCTGATTATCATGCCCGCCCTGTTGCACCTTTCGGCGATAAAAATGCTAAATTATTGATTGTTGGCTTGGCGCCCGGCATGCATGGAGCAAATGCGACTGGGCGTCCGTTTACTGGTGATTCTGCAGGTTTGCTGTTATATGAAGCGCTATTCAATTTTGGCTATAGCAATCAAAGGGATTCCTTGTCTTCAAATGACGGTCTGCAGCTCATAAACTGCCGTATAACTAATGCAGTTAAATGTCTGCCCCCGCTAAACAAGCCTAAGGGTTCGGAAATTAATCAATGCAATAAGTTTTTAACTGAAGAAATAAAGATGCTTCCGGATAATTCAGTAATTATGGTGTTGGGAAGCATAGCTCATCAAGCTGTATTAAAGGCGTATAAATTAAAACTTAATACTGCTGAGTTTGGACATAACAAGTCCTATCAATTGCCTGATGGAAAGACCTTAGTCAGTTCCTATCATTGCAGCCGGTATAATGTGCAAACAAAAAGGTTAACAAAAGAAATGTTTGCAGATGTGTTTGAGACAATAAAACAGCTGGCATGACTGAGACAGACTCAGATTTAAAAGCTGACATAAAAGATTTTTTAAAGAATCTGACAAAACGGCCGGGCATTTATAAAATGCTTAATGACAAGGGTCAAATTATTTATATTGGCAAGGCTAAAAACTTAAAAAACAGAGTTTCCAGCTATTTCAGAACTAAGACAGCTTCTCCAAAACAAAAGGCATTAGTCGTTAATATTTCGACAATAGAAGTAACAGTTACCCATACTGAAGGAGAGGCCCTACTGCTGGAAAGCCAGCAAATAAAACGGCATAAACCACGCTATAACATCTGCCTAAGAGATGACAAATCCTATCCTTATCTGTATATCTCAAGCTATCATGATTTTCCTCAAATAACGTTTCATCGTGGCGGGAAAAAAAAGCGGGGAAAATATTTTGGACCGTATCCAAGTGCAGGAGCGGTTAAGGAAACATTAAAACTGCTGCAAAAAATTTTTCCTGTTAGGCAATGTGACGATTCCTATTACAGCAATAGAACCAGAGCCTGTCTGCAATATCAAATTGAGCGCTGTACAGCACCCTGTGTCAGTTTGATTGATAAGGAGAGTTATGCGGAAGATGTCAATAATACAATTTTATTTTTAGAAGGCAAAGGCAATCTATTGATAGATCAATTGATAGACAAAATGGAAACAGCCTCTAAAAATTTGGCTTTTGAACAGGCTGCAATTTATCGTGACCAGATTGTTCGATTACGGACGGTTTTAGAGAAACATTTTGTACATGGTGAAAAAGGCGATGTTGATATTATTGCCTGCGCAAGTAAAGCAGGCATTGCAGCTGTGCAGGTGTTTTTTATTCGAAATGGACAAAACTTAGGCAATAAAGTGTTTTTCCCTAAAATATCTGATGATGCTTCAGATCGCCATATTTTGCAGGCCTTTGTTGCTCAATATTATTTAGAAAGGCAGGCACCTTATGAGTTGATTGTCAGCCATGCCATTGAAGAGGCTGATTTGTTGACTGAAGTGCTGGCAAAGCAGGCCAATCACTCGGTCAGCATAGCAGTAAATGTAAGAGGAAGCCGGTTAAAATGGCTGCAAATGGCGACAATGAATGCAGAAAACTCGCTGTTAAGCAAACTATCAGATAAGCAGGGAATGTATGCACGTTATCTGAATTTGCAAGAAGAGCTGGGCTGCATTGAGTTGCCTAACCGACTGGAATGTTTTGATATAAGCCATACTCAAGGTGATCAAACAGTGGCGTCCTGCGTAGTTTTTGACCGAGAAGGCCCTGTTAAATCGGCTTATCGCAGATTTAATATTGAGGGGATTACCCCAGGTGATGATTATGCGGCTATGTATCAGGCAGTAACGCGACGATTTAAACGATTAATAAAAGGTGAGCATCAAGCACCCGATATATTATTAATTGATGGTGGCAAAGGGCAGATTAGCCAGGCACAAAAGGCATTAGAGGAATGTGGAGTAAATAATGTTATGATAGTGGGCGTTTCTAAAGGACCAGACCGAAAGGCTGGTATGGAAAAGCTGATTTTAGTTGATCAGGAACTGCCTTTGGAGATATCGCCAGGTGCAAGTGCTTTACTATTGATTCAGCACATACGCGATGAAGCACATCGCTTTGCAATTACAGGGCATAGACAGCGTAGGGCAAAAGCAAAAAGAGAGTCTGTATTGGAAAGCATTGCAGGTTTAGGGCCTAAAAGAAGACAGCTTTTATTAAGGCAGTTTGGAGGTCTGCAAGGGGTGTCTAGTGCAGGTGTTGATGCGCTTGCTGGAATTGATGGAATAAGCAGACAATTAGCACAACGAATTTACGATAACTTTCATCACCAAGATGGCCATTGAATTTAATTTACCCACAAATTTAACAATACTGCGTATTGCACTGATTCCCATATTGGCAATTGTTTTTTATTTGCCATGGGAATTTTCCAATATTGCTTGTACGATTATTTTTTTTGTCGCAGGTTTCACCGACTGGCTGGATGGCTATTTAGCCAGAAAAATGAGCCTGGAGACAGCGTTTGGAGCATTTCTTGACCCAGTAGCAGACAAACTGATGGTTGCTTTCGTATTAGTGTTGATCGTTCAGCAGCAAGGAAATGCGACATTAGCTGTAGCTTCGGCTATTATTATTGGACGAGAGATTACTATTGCTTCTCTAAGGGAGTGGATGGCTGAAGTGGGACAAAAGGCCAAAGTAAAAGTATCATCACTAGGGAAATGGAAAACAACGGTGCAGATGCTCGCTATTGGGTTTTTACTTTATCGCGAAGATCTGTTTGGTTTACCAATTAATTTAATCGGGTATTGGTTGCTGTATATAGCGGCATTTTTGACCTTGTGGTCAATGATCAGCTATTTATCAGCAGCTTATACTGCACTAAAAGAATAACAAGAAAAACGTAAGTAAGTACATGGATAAGGACAACAGCAAGACTGAGAAAAAGCCAGTCACACAAGATGATGTTTTATTGGCGTCATTAAAACTATTTTCAGAAAAAGGATATTTTAATACCTCATTAACTGATATTAAAGATGCCGTAGGGATAAAGACAACCAGTGGGATTTACCAGCACTTTAAAAACAAACAGGCCATCGCAGAAGCTCTATATAGCAATATATTGGATAGCCTAAGCATTTCTATTGATGATATTCGGCGAAGAAATAAAAAATCTTCCGAACAGTTGCGAGAAATAGTTGATTTGCTCTTCAAATTGACTGATGACGCACCGGAAATTATGCGGTTTTTATTAGTTGTCAATATTAAAGAGATTTTGCCGGAACACAAAAATCTTGTTGAAACCGCACCTTTTAATAAAATTACCCGCGTGATTCATAATGGCATTAAAAACGGGGAGATTCGGGCAATAGATGCATTAGTTGCCTATAATTACTTTTTTGGGATAATTAAACATACATTATGCATGGTGCTTTCTGGCGAATTGTCTAAAACTGCAGATAGTTATCAATCTCAAGCATGGACAGTTGCTTGGGGCAGTATTATTAAAAAATAAATGTAATTAGCAGGCAGGAAAATGCTTTGTGGCTATAATCTCCGGTATTGGGTTGCCAGCCCTTTACGCTAATTGCAATGCTTTTAAATCAGCCATAATTTGCTGGCTATGGTTTGACGGAGTCACTTTTCTATAGATTTTAGCAATATTCCCTTGCGGGTCTATAATAAAACTATGCCTTTTGCAAAATTTAATAGGGCCCAGTTTAAATAAAGAACCATAAAGTTTGCTAACAGCGCCTGTATTGTCTGATAACAATGGAAAAGGAAGTTGCTGCTTTTTAATAAAATTACTGTGACTTTCAATGCTGTCAGTGTTTATGCCTAAAATTTTGGCATTGATTTCTGAAATATCCGCATAATCATCTCTAAACTGACATGCTTCAACGGTACACCCTGGAGTGTTGTCTTTCGGATAAAAGAATAATATCAGCCATTGCCCAAGGTAGTCAGATAAATGGTGGTTTTTATTGCTGTTATCCAATAGGGAAAAGTCGGGGGCTTTCTGCCCTGATTCTAATTTAGACATAATTGTGTGGTGGGCAAAAGTCGTTCAGTTTAAGAGAAAAAGCTATCAGGCAGCATCCTTTGCCGTTGTGCCGTACATTAATGGAAAATTGTAACGGAAAAACAGTTCGATGTGAAACAGGGAAAATTATTGACTGTGTGAAGCATATGCGCAACCGTACATTTAAAAATAAATATGTTTAACTTTTTATTAAAGCAAGCTGAGAAAAACCTGTCGCATCCCTCGCTATCCAGTGATTTTTTGGAAAAACGCTATCAGGAACTCGTTGTTAGGCAGCATATACACAGTGATGAAGCACAAATAAAAGTGCTGGGTCATTTACAGCATCTTTTAAATACTATCTCTGAGCAGCTTGAGCAAGACAAACAGCCGTTTTTCAGTCATTTATTATCCTCTCCTAAAAAAAACAGCCAAAGTCTCTACATCTTTGGTGATGTAGGACGTGGCAAGTCGATGTTAATGGATTTCTTTTTTGAAGCATGTCCCATTGAATCGAAACGACGAGTGCATTTTCATGCCTTTATGCAGGAAGTGCATGAATATATGCATCAATGGCGAAAACAGTACAAAGGTGATCCTTTACCCTCATTAGCTGTAAAAATAAGACAGTCATCATTATTGCTTTGTTTTGATGAGTTTCAAGTGACAGATATCGCAGATGCCATGCTGCTGGCAAGATTATTTTCCCGATTAATTAATCAGGGCGTTATTTTTGTTGCAACTTCAAATCAGCACCCTGATGATTTATATAAAAATGGCTTGCAGAGAGCACTTTTTTTACCTTTTATCGACTTGTTAAAACAATCCGCAGACATTTTAGAATTGGTAGCAAAGGAAGATTACAGGCTTTCACATTTTAAGTCGATGAAAACTGTTTGCCATATAGGAATGGATCAGAAAGGCGATGCGTTTTTACAGCAGCGATTTAATGAGCTGACCAATAATGGGAATATTGAAAGCAGAACCTTACATGTTAAAGCCAGAGCCATAGAATTTCCTCAGACACATGGCGATATTTTGTTCTCATCATTTGAAGAGCTTTGTGTAAGAGCGCTGGGGCCGGCCGATTATCTAACTATTGCCGATGAGTTTGGCACGGTATTTATTGCGGCTATTCCCGTTTTGGGCAGAGAAAATAGAGACCAGGCAAGACGGTTTGTGACACTTATTGATGCGCTATATGAAAAAAATGTGAAATTGATTTGCAGCATCGCGCAGCCTATCGAACAATTTGATTTTTATGATAGGCATTTTGATTTTAAACGCACCCGTTCACGGTTGATTGAAATGCAGTCAGAAAAATATTTTCAGCGTAAGCATTTGATGTAGAAATCTATACAGCTGCTCCAAGACAAAACGTACTCATTAAGCGTTTTGATGGGTAAAAAGACAAGCAAGCTTGTTGATTATATTTCCAGTTTGCTTAACAGCTCACCTTTCTTTCTATGGGCTATTTGTCATTAGTGCTATGCAATTCATTGCTCTTAAATAAAGCAAATGCTTTATAAGCGGCTATACTTAATTTTTGATGGATCACATATTGTTATTCACGATTAAATAAGAATTAGCCACAGTTAAATCTGTAATGAATAAAACAAAATCATCCAATACAAATAATAAACAGGTAGCTTTTAAAAACTCAATCAGCAGAACCTTGCTAACCTGGTTTTTACTTTTGGCATTAATCCCTATGAATTTAGTTGCCTTTATCAGCTATCAGCAGGCATCTGAAGGACTGTATAAAGTATCTGTTAATAAATTAAGCGATATTGCTCAGGCTGACAGTCAGTTTATTCATAACTGGTTTGATTATCGCTTTAGAGATATAGCTAAGCAGGCGGGATCCCCTTATACAGCAGAATTGCTGCGAAAAATAAAAACAGGCTGGGCACAAAGCGGGCGGCCACTGCCTGATTATGTTAATAGCGATAGCTGGGATCAGATAGCGGGTCAAGGACAGCATGATTTAGTTTCCATGATGAAGCATTATGATTATATTTATGATGTTTTTCTGATTGATCATAGTGGCAATGTTCTTTATACGGTAGAGCATGAGTCTGATTTAGGTGGAAATTTACTTTCCGGGGTATTAAAAAATACCCGTTTTGCCAAGGTGGTAAAGGCCAGTCTGAAAAAGGGGGTGTCACTATTCAGTGATATTGAGTTTTACTTGCCAAGCAATAATGCCTTGGCAGGTTTTTTAGTAACGCCTATATCTAATGAACATGGCGAAATAGAAGGTGTATTTGCCATTCAATTGCAAATGCAGAAAGTTTTTTCAGTGATTAGAGGTGATAAACCGCTAGAGCAGTCAATGATTCGATATGTGGTTGATCAGGCTGGAGAGTTATGGACAATACTTGACCACAACCCGGATGAGGCAATCAGTCGGCAGACAAAAACTACACTGACTAATTATATAGTCGGTGATGATGGCTTGCTGAGGACTGGGGTTAATCAAGATGATGCAGATATTTTGCGTAGGACAATAGAGACTGAACAATTTAATCGATGGAAGGACGAGCATGGTATTTTAGGAAAAAGAAGCCTGAATATGGCGGAAGAAGCTTTTGAATACCTGGGGCCTAATGGACAGCTTGTTATAGGTATGCATAACACGATTGATATACCGGGCGTTAACTGGGTCTTGATAACTGAAATAGATCAGGAAGAAGCCTTATTTGGTACTGAATGGCTAAAGAAAATTATGTCGCTTCTGGTAGTGCTAACTGGGTTCCTGGCTATGGTTTTTGCCTTTTTTCAGGCAAGGAGAATGACTAAGCCACTGACTGAACTGGTAAATGTTGCCCAGGCTGTTGAGGCGGGTGATTTAAAGCAGAAAGTCATGGTGAAAGAAAATAATGAGATTGGCGTTTTGGCTGACTCATTTAACAAGATGCTTGAAGTTAGACAAAGACAGTGGGAATCTCTAGAAGAAAGTAATGATATTGCCCAGGAAGCTCTGACTGAGTTGACCGAACAAAAATTTGCCTTTGATCAGCATGCTATTATCAGTGTGACTGATATAAAAGGGAAAATTACGCTGGTTAATGAAAAGTTTTGTGAAATTAGCGGCTATTCCCGAGCAGAGTTAATAGCCCAAAACCACCGGCTTCTTAATTCAGGTCACCATGATAAAGATTTTTTTGTAAACATGTATAAAGCCATTGCCAATGGCAATGTATGGCATGGCGAAATTTGCAATAAAGCAAAAAATGGAAGCTTCTACTGGGTAGAAAGCACTATTGTGCCAAACAATGATCAGCAGGGTAAGCCTCAAAGCTATATTGCATTGAGCACAGAGACGACCAAACGGAAACATGCAGAATTAGCGATAAAAGAAAACCAGGATAGACTGCAGCTGATTATGGAAAGCACAGGTGTCGGGGTGTGGGATTGGTTGGTTATGACGGGTGAAATTGAGTTTAATGTGCGTTGGGCAGAAATCACTGGACATTCTTTGGAAGAATTAAAACCGTTAAATATGGCGACTTGGACAAGCAAGGTCCACCCTGAAGATTTGACTAGGTCTAGTCAATTATTGGAAAAGCATTTTGACGGCGAAACCGAGAATTATGAGTGCGAGCTGCGTTTGAAGCATAAGGAGGGTCATTGGGTTTGGGTGTTAGATACTGGCCGATTGGTAGAGTGTGATGAAAATGGTTTTCCAAGAAGAATGATTGGGACGCTTTTAGATATAAGCAGTCAGAAAAATGCAGAATTAGAAACAGTTGAAGCACTGGCTTTAACTGAAGCAACATTGGAAGCGACGGATGATGGTATTTTGGTAACAGAAGGAAACCGTATTCTGCGAACTAATCAAAATTACAGCCGGATGTGGAATATATCAGCGGAGCTAATGCAGTGTACCGATAGGGAAATGATACTTCAAAACATCTCGAAGCAATTGCTAGAACCAGAACAGTACATTGATGGTGTGCAATCAGTTAGGGAAAATAATGAAGTTGAAATAGAGAGCCTCATTTACTTTACTGATGGCCGTGTATTTGAGCGCAGTTCGTGGCCTATAGAGGTACCTGGAAAAGAAGGTTTAAGAGTATGGAGTTTTAGAGATATAACCCTGCAGCAGCAATCAGAAGCTACCTTGAAACAGGCAAAGGAAACGGCTGAAATAGCCAATAAAACCAAGGGGGAATTTTTAGCAAATATGAGTCATGAAATTCGTACTCCAATGAATGGCGTCATTGGCATGACAGAATTGCTGCTAGACCATGAGCTAGACCCTGACCAGCAAAATCGAGCCTTAACTATTAAACGCAGTGCAGAATCTTTATTGACCATCATCAATGATATTCTAGATTTTTCAAAAATTGAAGCTGGAAAGCTGGATCTGGAAATATTGGATTTTGATTTAGGCATTCTATTGGAAGATGTCGCAGATACTTTTGCAGTGCGGGCATCGGAAAAAAATCTGGAATTTATCTGTTCAGTTAACCCTCTATTGCCTCAAAGGTTTAAAGGTGACCCAGGCCGAGTACGTCAAATTTTAACCAATTTGATAGGCAATGCGATTAAGTTTACTGAACAGGGTGAAGTCTCTGTAAGCTATCAGTTGATTACTGCAGACAATAATCGGCAGCTGTTGCGTTTTGCAGTAAAAGATACCGGCGTTGGGCTTACTGAAGAACAGCAGAGCAGGTTGTTTCAGAAATTTAGTCAGGCCGATGGCTCAACTACCCGCAAATTTGGCGGTACAGGTTTAGGCTTAGCAATTTCTAAACAGCTGGTAGAAATGATGAATGGCGAAGTTGGCATTGACAGTGAGCTGGGGAAGGGGGCTACTTTTTGGTTTACACTTGATTTAGAGCAGGCAGAATTCAAAATCTCACCAATAAAAGCTGATAATTTGAAGGCTGAAAATATTTTGCTGGTGGATGATAATGAGACTAACAGATACGTTTTTGGTCAGTTCCTTAGTGCCTGGAAAGTTCAGCATACTCTTGTGGAAAATGGGCCGGCAGCATTGCAGGCAATGTATGTAGCTGTAGAAAATAAAAAGCCCTACAGTATCGTTTTGATAGATATGCAAATGCCAGGCATGGATGGCGCTAAGTTAGGCGATATGATACGTGCCGAAGGCATGTTTTCAGCTACACGTCTAGCTCTTCTGACTTCTCAGGGCGTGCGGGGAGATGCTCAGAAAATGCATAAACAGGGGTTTTCCGCCTATTTAAGCAAGCCAATACATCAATCTGAGCTGTATAACGCTTTATTGCAAATGTCAGGGCTAGAAGACGGGGGCAGTACAGAGAGTTTGATTACCCGTTTTACTGCAAAAGAACAGCAGCCGCAGTTTCAGGCAAAAATATTAGTTGTCGATGATAACAGTACCAATCAGGCAGTTGCTAAAGGCATGCTGGCAAAATATGGCACAACAGTGGAACTTGCAAATAATGGTCGGGAGGCACTGGATCTTTTACAGCAAGGGGCTTATGATCTGGTATTTATGGATTGCCAAATGCCAGTGATGGATGGCTATACAGCAACAGGCCATATCAGAGACCCTCAGTCTTCAGTACCTAATCATGCTATCCCTGTTATTGCCATGACAGCAAATGCAATGCAGGGTGATAAAGAAAAATGTCTGGCAGCAGGGATGGATGATTTTATAGCAAAACCGGTCGATCCTATTAAACTGAGAAAAGTGCTGGAAAAATGGCTGTCTGCTGATGCTGTCAATCAGAAGGAATCGGCTTCTGAGTCCGAGTCGCAGATGCCGGTTGAGCAGGAGCAGACTGAAGATGAAGAAGAGTTGATTTTTGATTATTCGGCAATGAGTGAACGGATGATGAATGATAAAGAACTGATACAGGTGATAGCAGACGCCTATCTGGAAGATATGCCTAAACAGATTGAACAGCTAAAAGCATCTGTAAAAGAACACAATATTGAACAGGCATCCGCTCAGGCTCATAAAATAAAAGGTGCATCATCAAATGTAGGAGGCATGGCGTTGGCCGCTCTGGCATTTAAAATGGAACGGGCAGGTAAAATAGGAGATATGCAAATGATCAGCCAGCATGTTACGGTATTGGAACAAAACTTTGAGCAGTTAAAATCTACAATGGAGGAAACGCTTTCATGAAGTTACTTGTAGCCGATGATGATTTGACTTCTCGCACTATGTTGGCGGCTGTTGCCCGTAAATGGGGCTATGAGTCAGTGACTGCAGAAGACGGTGAAGAGGCTTGGCAGATATTGCAGCAGCCTGAACCTCCGCTTTTACTGTTAATTGACTGGGAAATGCCGAGACTGGATGGTTTAGGTTTATGTCAGCGCATCCGTGAAATAGACACAAAAAATCCGCCCTTTATTATTCTGCTGACTTCCCGCAGCGAAACGGATGATGTGGTTGCAGGGTTAGAAGCAGGTGCCAATGATTATATTGTAAAACCGTTTGCCAATGCTGAATTGCAGGCACGTTTAAAAGTTGGGCGTCGCATGCTTGAGTTGCAGGATGAGCTAAAAGAGGCTCAGAATGTATTGGTTTACGAAAAAGAAGTAATAGAAAATATTATTTTAAAAGCACGCCATTCAAAACCATTTGAAAGCTCACAGCTTAGGCAATTGGATAAACCCGTCGAAAAAACCTCTGGCGATATTGTATTGTCGACGTTTACTCCAAATAAAAGCCGATATATTTTAATGGGTGACTTTACCGGACATGGTTTAATGGCTGCAGTAGGCGGTCCGATTGTCTATGATATTTTTTATACCATGGCTGCAAAAAGCATCACATTACCTGAAATTGCCCGTGAAATTAACCGTCAATTGCTGGCAAAAATGCCAACTGGTCTGTTTTTAGGCGGTATTTTTATAGAGTTAAGTGCTGATGGCCGAGCGCTGTCTTTATGGAATTGCGGCATGTCAGATGTTTTGGTTTATCGTCATAATAAACTTATACACAAAGTTTCTTCCAATACATTGGCTCTAGGCATCATAACGCAAGATTTTGATAATGCTATTGCTATAAATGTTGAAGAGGGGGATAAAGTCTATGCCTATTCTGATGGCATAACTGAGATTATAAATACAGAAGAGCAGGAGTTTGGCCAGGACAGATTTGAGCAGACTATTGTCGAAATGCTTGAGAATGAAAAGGAGATAGCATTTCTGCTTGATACGGTTAATCAGTTTCGGGGTGAAGCCAAGCAATTTGATGATGTGACTCTAGTGGAATTAACCTGTTAGAGTAACAAAGCTGCAGAAATGTTTCATGCAAGGTCTCTATAATCTCGCGCAATTTTACTGTTATAATAATCTTCATTTTAATTAATTCTGGACGAGAGATTTGCATGATTCAAGGTAGTATCGTTGCTTTAGTCACACCAATGGATAGCAATGGCGCAATAGATAAGAACAGTCTGAAAAAACTGGTGGAATTTCATATTGAGCAGGGAACTGATTCTATTGTTGCTATGGGAACCACAGGCGAGTCCGCAACGCTAGATGAAACAGAGCATTGTGACGTTGTAAAGTGTGTTGTTGAATATGTTGCGGGCAGAATTCCGGTTATAGCAGGCACTGGAGCAAATTCAACGGCTGAAGCTATTTCTCTGACTCAGCGTGCAAAAGAAATGGGGGCTGACGCCTGTCTGCTGGTTACACCCTATTACAACAAACCTACGCAGGAAGGGCTTTATCTGCATTATAAAGCTATTGCTGAAGCAGTAGATATACCTCAGATTCTATATAACGTACCTGGCCGTACAGCGTGTGATATGCTGCCAGAAACTATTGGACGGCTATCGGCAATAGATAACATTGTTGGCGTTAAAGAAGCAACGGGTGAACTGGACCGGGTGAAAAAAATCCGTGATTTATGTGGTGATGATTTTGCAATATATACCGGCGATGATGCAAGCAGCCGAGAATTTTGTTTGCTAGGCGGCAATGGCAGCATTACAGTCACTGGAAATGTCGCACCTAAATTAGTTCATCAAATGATTTCAGCCGCTATGCAGGGAAATAAAGAAGCTGCTGAAGCGACTGATGAAAAATTGACAGGGCTGCATCAGCATTTATTTATTCAATCAAATCCTATTCCTGTTAAATGGGCGGTTGCGGAGATGGGCTTAATGGACAAAGGCATTAGACTGCCATTAACCTGGCTGACAGAGGACTGTTATGAGACAGTACGTAATGCAATGCGTCAGGCTGAAGTCTGTTAAGCAATGAAATTAAATATAATTGTTTTGTTTATGGCTTTAGGTCTGTCATCATGCGGCCATATAAAAGGCTATTTTCCGGATAAAGAAAAAGACTATCAATTAACCACTGAAATTCCCGAGTTAATAGTTCCTCCTGATCTGACTGATGCGGTAAAGAAGTCAGAGGCTAATGCTGCCACGGATACTATTCAAACTGAGTTGGCAGAAAATGCCGCTTCTGAAAGCAGAGAGAAAAAACAGTCAATTGATGTTGAATTGATCGAATCTGCCGGTGGCGTAACGCGCATACAAATTAACGATAGTATTGAAAGAACCTGGCGTACAGTGGGGAAAGCGATAAGCGTTCACTCTATTGAAATTACCGATAGGAATGAACTTGAAAAAGTTTATTCTGTACAATACGACCCTGACTTTAAAAAAGTAGAAGACGGTTCCATTTGGGATGAAATACTGTTTATATTTGGCTCAGATCCAGCCAAAGAAAAAGAGTTTAAAGTCAGTCTTGCTGAAAACAGCAGCTTAACAGAAATTACCGTGCTTGATGTAAATGATCAGCCTTTATCCGAAGGTGCAGGGTTAAAGCTATTGCAATTGCTATATAAAACTATAAAGGATGATTTGGCTGAAAGCCAATAGTCTTGTTTTCTGTGTGTTACATCCATGGGTTTAAATAATATTATTCTGTAGGCTGAGATGGAGCGAAAGCGTATTCTCAGCAATATTGAATTATCACAGTATGCTGGGACGCCATCGCCCCATCCTGCTTGTTCCAGGTCTATCTCCTCATTTTTAAAATTACATCTTACTGCAATATGCTAAAAATCTACGGAACTTCTGCGCTTTCGGCACATCGTTTTAATCAATTGCTAAATCAGCTTAAACAGACAGATGCCAGCATAAATGCTGTTTCTGCCAGATTTGTCCATTTTATAGAAATAGAAAAAGCTTTAACTGCAGAAGAAACAGCAATGCTTGAACGTCTACTGAGTTACGGCTATGCAAGCCCTGCAGAAAAACTTCAGGGACAGGTTTTTTTAGTCACTCCAAGGCCGGGCACTATTTCTCCATGGTCCAGTAAAGCGACTGAAATTGCCGAACGCTGTGGTTTAACATCAGTTATACGCATAGAAAGAGCCATAGAATATATAGTTGTCAGTGATAATGAGCTGAATTCAGAGCTTAAAGAGGGCATTGGCCATCTGATTCATGACAGAATGACCCAATCAATCTTTGAAAGTGAAGACGGCTTAGATTTATTTGTCCATCATGAGCCTCAACCTCTGCAAACTGTTTCAATTATTGAGCAGGGGCGTGAGGCTCTGGTTTCAGCCAATGCACAACTAGGCTTGGCTCTGTCGAGTGATGAGATTGATTATTTAACGGACAGTTTTAAAGCATTAGGCCGAGACCCGTCAGATGTCGAATTAATGATGTTTGCGCAGGCAAACTCAGAACATTGTCGGCATAAAATATTTAATGCCAGCTGGACTATAGATGGAGAACAGCAGGCTAAATCATTATTTGGCATGATTAGAAATACTGCAGACAAAAACCCGCAAGGCATTTTATCTGCATACAGTGATAACGCTTCCGTTGCAGAAGGGTCGAGAGCTGATGTTTTTATTCGCAATCCGCAAACAGGTGAATATGCCTATGTAGAAGAAGATGCACATTTGCTGATGAAAGTGGAAACTCATAACCATCCTACTGCCATTTCTCCATACCCTGGCGCAGCAACAGGTTCGGGGGGCGAAATTCGTGACGAAGGGGCGACAGGGCGTGGTTCTTCAACTAAAGCTGGACTGACAGGCTTTACCGTATCGCATTTAAAAATTCCCGGATTTGTACAGCCTTGGGAAACAGATAATGGCAAGCCAGAACGCATTTCTTCTGCTTTGGATATTATGCTGGAAGGCCCTATCGGCGGAGCAGCCTTTAATAATGAATTTGGCCGTCCCAATATTGCAGGCTATTTTCGCAGTTTTGAACAGGCCGAAGAAACAGGCAAAGAAAATCAATATCGAGGCTATCATAAGCCCATTATGATAGCAGGCGGTATGGGCAATATTCGTCCTATGCTGGTTGATAAACATAAAATTCCGGCAGGCTCATTGATAATTATTTTAGGCGGCCCTGCCATGCTGATTGGTTTGGGCGGAAGTGCTGCCTCATCACAGACTTCAGGAGAAAGCGCTGCCGAACTGGACTTTGCTTCTGTACAAAGAGAAAACCCTGAAATGGAGCGTCGCTGTCAGGAGGTGATCAATCATTGCAATGCTATGGGAAATAATACTCCCATTATTTCCATTCATGATATTGGAGCCGGCGGCCTGTCCAATGCTGTACCAGAAATTATCCATGACTGTGATAGAGGCGGAAAATTTGAACTGCGCGATGTAAACAATGCTGATAAAGGCATGTCACCCATGCAAATTTGGTGCAATGAAGCGCAAGAACGCTATGTTGTGGCTATTGCGCCTGAAGCATTGGAATTATTCAGCAGTTTTTGCGAGCGTGAACATTGCCTATTTGCGGTGATTGGTGAAGCAACGGATGAAGAGCACCTATCTTTAAGTGATAAATGGCTGGGCGGGACACCTGTTGATATTCCCATGTCAGTATTGTTTGGAAAGTCACCTAAAATACATAAAAATGTTACCAAAAAATCCCGTAAATTAAAGCCGTTAAAAATTGAGGATATTGATATATCTGAAGCCGTCAGCCGGGTTTTATCTTTTCCATCAGTTGCGGATAAAAGTTTTCTTATTCATATAGGAGACCGTTCTGTAACAGGGTTAGTGGCGCGAGACCAAATGGTGGGGCCTTGGCAAATACCCGTAGCAGATGTTGCGGTTACAGCATCAGGCTTCCATGCTTTAACCGGTGAAGCTATGGCTATGGGCGAAAGAACGCCATTGGCAATTATTGATGCACCTGCATCAGGCCGTATGGCAATTGCTGAATCATTAACTAATTTAGCAGCTTCAAGAGTAGAATCATTAAACAGCGTTAAAATCTCAGCAAACTGGATGGCAGCCTGTGGCAGTGAAGGTGAAGATGCGGCCTTATTTGATACCGTAAAAACAGTCGGGATGGAGGTTTGCCCAGAATTGGGGATTGCTATCCCTGTTGGTAAAGACTCTTTATCAATGAAAACTGTTTGGAATGAAAATGGTAAGGATAAAACCATGACCTCTCCATTGTCATTAATTATCACCGCTTTTGCACCTGTTTTAGATATCAGTAAAACACTGACACCTCAGTTAAAGGATGAAGACAGTGTATTGATTTTGCTGGACTTAGGGGTAGGGAAAAATAGACTGGGCGGTTCTGTTCTGGCGCAGGTCTATAGCCAGATAGGCAATGAAACACCTGACTTGGATGATACAGATCTATTCAAAAGCTTCTTTAATGCTATTCAGACTTTAAATAGTCAGGGTAAATTGCTTGCCTATCATGACCGTTCAGACGGCGGTTTGCTAGCGACTATCGCTGAAATGATTTTTGCAGGCCGTAAGGGTGCAGAAATTGAGCTGGACAGTTTGGCTTCTGAAAATGAAGATATTATGGCTGCCCTGTTTAATGAAGAATTGGGTGCAGTTATTCAGATTAAGCAAACAGATGCTGATGATGTCATTGATTTTCTAAGCGATGAAGGATTAGACCAGTGCGTACATTTAATTGGCTGGGTTTTAGATAAACAGCAGCAGTTAAATATCACCTATCAGGGAAAAGAAATTTATACAGCAAACCGAGTGGATCTCCAGCAAACATGGTCGGAAGTCAGCTATAGAATGCAAGCACTGCGAGATGATCCAGACTGTGCAAAACAGCAGTTTGAGCGTATTGCAGATGATAATGATCCAGGCTTATCGGCACAATTAAGTTTTAATATAGATGAAAAAATTGCTGCTGATTTGTCTGACCGGCCTAAAGTTGCAATTTTAAGAGAACAGGGGGTCAATGGACATGTGGAAATGGCGGCCGCTTTTGATCGGGCAGGCTTTACCGCAATAGATGTTCATATGAGCGATATTATTCACTCCAGAGTGAGCTTGAAGGGTTTTGTCGGATTAGTGGCATGTGGCGGTTTTTCTTATGGTGATGTATTGGGTGCTGGTGGTGGCTGGGCAAAATCTATCTTGTTTAATGCAAAAGCGAGAGAAGAATTTACAGCATTCTTTAAGCGTGAAGATACCTTTGGGCTAGGTGTCTGTAATGGCTGTCAAATGATGTCCGGATTAAAAGAAATTATTCCGGGTGCGGAGAATTGGCCAGAGTTCAAGAGAAATGACTCAGAACAGTTTGAAGCCAGGGTCTCTATGGTTAAGGTGCAGCCATCACCTTCAATTTTAATGAAAGGTATGGAAGGTTCTATGCTGCCTGTCGTTATTGCACATGGTGAAGGGCGGGCAGAATTTAATGATGCCTCGGATAAAGAGGCTTTAGTTGCATTGAATTATGTTGATAATTATGGCGAAACCACCACTGATTTCCCTGCTAACCCTAATGGCTCACCCGATGGAATCACAGGATTAACCACAGACGATGGACGATTTACAATTATGATGCCGCATCCTGAACGCTGTTTTAGAACCCTGCAAAATTCATGGCATCCTGAAAGCTGGAATGAGGATGGTGCGTGGATGAGAATGTTTAGGAACGCTCGGTTTTGGGTTGGATAAAAACTAATGAATTATAAAACAATAGAATCTTTTGTAGGCAATACACCACTAGTCAGGCTGCAAAGGCTGCCAGGTGAAACTAGCAATACCATTTTAGTCAAACTAGAGGGCAATAATCCCGCAGGCTCAGTAAAAGACCGTCCTGCATTAAGTATGATTAAACATGCTGAAGCAAGAGGTGAGATTAAGCTAGGCGATAGCCTGATTGAAGCAACCAGTGGCAATACCGGCATTGCATTAGCCATGGCATCGGCAATTAAAGGCTATAAAATGACTTTGATTATGCCTGACAATATGAGTGCTGAGCGAATAGCCTCTATGAAAGCTTACGGTGCAGAAATTATCTTGACACCTGCGGCAGGCAGTATGGAAGGGGCAATTGATTTAGCCAGAAAAATGCAGGATGAAGGCAAAGGGCGGATTTTAGATCAGTTTTCTAATCCAGATAATCCGCGGGCACATTATGAAGGAACGGGGCCTGAAATATGGCGAGATACTGAGGGTAAAATCAGCCATTTTGTGAGTGCGATGGGAACAACTGGGACGATTATGGGTGTTTCTCGATTTTTAAAAGAACAAAACCCTAATATTAAAATTGTTGGGGTACAGCCCGAAGGTAAGTCAAAAATACCAGGAATCAGGCGCTGGCCTGAAGAATATATGCCAAAAATATACAATCCGGAAACCGTTGATCAGATTCTGGATGTAAATCAAACATCAGCTGAGAATACAACACGAGAATTGGCTGCAAAAGAAGGTATCTTTTCTGGCATTTCGTCAGGTGGCGCGGTTTCAGCCGCTTTGCAATTATCTAAAAAAGTAGAGAATGCAATTATAGTCGCCATTATTTGTGACAGAGGGGATCGCTATCTTTCAACAGGCGTGTTCCCGAGTTAAAAATGAATGGGAGTAGCAACCTATCTGATAAACCTAGAAAAATCAGTTGAGCACGGATTTTGTGGGAAATCTGGGCGAAAAAGGCAAAGAATAGCTCGAAAATAATGGCCGTAGTCCTTATTGAGAGCTATTCTGCAGAATTTTTCGTCCAGATTTTTCACAAAACCGTGAAGCGAAATAGTCTCACCCATCTGGTGAGAATAGAAAAACTTGCTTAAGCATATTATTTAACAAGTTACAGCTGAACTTAGCGGTCAACTGATTTTTTTAGGATAAAGATATATTGATATTTCTTTATTTGCTTGTGTTACCGTCTTTAAGTTAACAAAGAAGATAAAAATGCAGGCTGGAGTGAATCTTAAGAGGCTGGGTAAGCATTCTGCTCTTGACCTCCCCCTTTTTCAAAGGGGGATTGAGGGGGATTTTATAATAAAATCTCCCCCAGCCCCTCTTTGGAAAAGAGGGGGGAGCAAAATGTTAATATTTATGCAGTCTCTTAAGCTTCACCCCCGCATTATACGAAAAGCTGGGATTACACTTTCGTTCTATCCCAGCCTACATCTGTTATTTTCTTAGCTTAATCCTAAATAAACCGTGAAGCGAAATACACTCACCCATCTGGTGAATAGTAAAAAACTGGATTAAACAGTTTATTTAACAAGTTACAGTTAAACTAAGCGTTCAACTGATTTATTTAGGTTAATGGCAATGATGCTGTGTGGCAAGCATATAACAACTTAGCATTAATGCCTTATGCATTCGCAGGCAAAGCATGCAAACGGAAAATAACCCTCTTTTAAAATGCTCATAAATTTTAAATCATTAGCATTTATACTGATACTGCTATTCATTCGCCCAGCCCATGCCCTTGATAGCCTAAGCGTCGAAGTCAAGCACATTAAAAGCAAAAACTGGCAGTTAGCAAACATCAGTCTTTCACTGCAAGATATACAAAAAACCTCACAGCAGCTTATCCTGCAGATCAAACAAATTACACTGCCAGAACCCTTTGCAGATCTTAAATTAATTGATATTCAATGCAGTCAGTTCAGCTGGCAGGAAAATAAAATTAACTGCAGCAAAGGCAGGGCAAAACTTAAATCTCATCTTGTATACCCAGATTCTTTTGCATTTTCATTTTCTTTAACTGAGCGGCAAAGCAGTTTTAGCATAAAAAATCTAAAACTGGCTAATGGCCGCCTTTCTTTAAAGGCAAGGGAGCAGGGTAGGCATTGGTCTGTGGCAATTAATACTAAAAATATAAAGCTAAAAGAATTGCATCGCTATCTTTCAGAACAAAACAGGGCATTGGCTGATATAGGCAACGGACAAATCAATGCAACGATTAAAGCCAGTGGCAATAGATATGGGCTTAATGCGATATTTATAAAGGCAATGGTAAAGCAGTTGTCCTTGCAGGCCAATCAGGGAAAAACAGCATTGGAATCAGTCGATTTAAAATGGGACTTGCAGGCGAGATTAAAACAGGGTGAATGGCAATGGCACAGTAGCGGAACTATAAACCAAGGCGAGCTTTATCAAGAACCTGTCTATTTAAAAGTAAAAGATAGAGAGCTAACTATAAAGGCAAGTGGCAAGAGGCTTAAGCAGGGAGAAATTCAATTGCATCAGGCTGAATTTAATCATCCTGATGCTATAGCATTAAAAGTTCAGGGGATGATCAAACTCAAGCCTGCTTTAAATCTGGAAAGTGCACATATTTCTACTAGAATAAATGAGCTGGATAGTTTTTCTACTCAATACGTTTTACCATTTACTGAGCAGACAGCGTTTGAAGGCTTTAAAATGCAGGGTAAATTAAATGCAGAAATTGATATAAAGCAATCAGAATTGACTAGCCTATCTGCTGATATTCAGTCGCTTTCTGTAACAGACGATAACAGACGCCTTGTTATCAATAAAGCTGAAGGGACAGTTAACTGGTCAAGTGACCCGGCTTTTAAGACCGCTTCGAATATACAATGGCGACAGATGAAAATCAGAACAATACCCATTGAAGCAGGACAGTTAAAATTTCTATTTAAACAGAAACAGCTCAGTTTGCTTGAACAGAGCATTGTTCCAATGCTGGATGGGAATTTAGCTATAAAGCAGTTTGAATGGCAGCATACTGCAGGGGAGGATGAGCCTAAGGTATATTTTGAAGGCAGAGTGAATCAGCTGTCTTTAGAGAAATTAACAGCAGCTTTAGACTGGGTACCGCTCTCAGGAACTATAACGGGTTATATACCCGGTGTTAAGTATGAGAATAAAACACTGGCAGTAAAGGGTGAACTGCAAGTTAAGCTGTTTGATGGAACCGTTACAATCAACAAATTATCTTCATCCGGATTATTTACTGATTTTTCAAAATTCTCTATGTCTATGGAGATAGAAAATTTGGATTTATTTCAAATTACCCAGAAGTTTAAAATGGGAGGCATGGAAGGACGTATTTCAGGATACATTAATAATTTATATCTGGAGAACTGGCACCCTATCACTTTTTATGCCTGGCTGGGTACGCCAGATAATGATGAATCAAGGCATAGAATCAGTCAAAAGGCAGTGGAAAATATTGCCAGCATTGGCGGTGGCGGGGCTGCCGATATAATTTCTAAAGGTTTTTTACGCTTTTTTGATACCTTTAATTATGACCGTCTGGGATTTGGCTGTTATCTGCATCAAGGCGTCTGCCAATTAATGGGGGTGGAAGCGGCTGAGCAGGGGTACTATCTTATAAAAGGAGGCGGTATACCCAGAATAGATATTATGGGTTACAACACCCAGGTAGACTGGAATGTTTTGATGGAACGTCTGTCCCGGATATCCTCATCGGATGAGGTCGTTATAGAATAATGTTGCTCAAATAAGAAAAACCAAGCGTTAGCTAAATCTTTAGAAAGTTGTTGCACAATGTGGCTTCTTTATCATCTTTGCGCATTAATTATGCGTATTTAAACTATGTCGTAGATATAGCAGATAAACCCAGAAAAACCAGTACTTTTGAGTTGTAAATCACAAACAGCATTGTTTTTTTAAGCTATGCTTTAGTCATATTTAGATGGTGGCCAATAATTAAGAATGCTTAATAATCAAATAAAAAATCAATTAAAAAAAGGTTTTACGCTAATAGAATTGTTGGTCACTATTGCCATCATCGGCATTGTGATGAGTATAGCCGTACCTAATTTTAGCGGAACTATAAGTAATAATAGGTTAGCAACGAATGCTAATCAATTGATTGCGTCACTAAACTTTGCCCGCAGTGAAGCTATAAAACGTGGAACCAAGGTTCATGTTAGAAAGATAGGAGGTGGAAATAGTATTTGGGACGGTGGATGGAATATATTTATAGATTTAGATGGTGACAATATATTTAATAATACAGATACGCTCTTAAAAACATATCCAGCACTGAGCAATGGATATACATTAAGAACAGGGGGAAATTACCATGTATGGGTTGCTTATTTGCCAACAGGCCTGATGGAATCTTCAGGGCCATCTACAAATGATACGTTTAGAATTTGTGCAACTGCAAATGACATCGTTAATTCACGCACGGTCATTGTTAATAGCGTTGGAAGAGCACGTGTATCTTCAGGGAATGCTGCAACATGTCCATAAACCTTACCGTATTCTGCATTATTAGTTTAATAGCATGGACATTGAGTATATGGAGGCTGATATAGTGTACATTAAGAATGAAGCAGGATTTACTTTAATTGAAGTACTAATATCTGTACTGGTACTGGCAATTGGTTTATTAGGGCTGGCTGGTCTTCAAGCCACAGGGCTAAAGAATAATGCGAGTGCTTATCACAGAACACAGGCTACGTTACTCGCATATGATATAGCTGACCGAATGCGTGCCAATAGGGTAGAGGCAAAAAAGTATGCAACTAGCACCTATAAGACTATAGACCCAGATAGTGCAAGCTATCAAGCGAGTTGTTTAAGTACTACAGGGTGTTCACCCTCCGCTTTGGCTCAAAATGATTTGTTTGAATGGCATTGTGCTATAGCCGGTTGCAGTGCAGAAAATGGCCCCCCTGCAAAGGATGCTATGCTCGCAACGCTACCTTTAGGTCAGGCAACGATTTCAGTGGTTGAACCTATTTATACTATTAGAATTAATTGGGATGATAACGGGGACGGTTCTGTAGACAATAATGATCCAAATTTTCAGATGAGTTTTCAATTATGAAAAAACAGTTCTATAAAAACTCACAGCAAGGTATGACGCTAATAGAAATTTTAATAGCCATGACGCTAGGGGCCTTTTTGTTGTCAGGTGTCATACAAATATATCTCAGCAGTAAGCAAAGTAACCGCATGCAGGAGAATATGTCTAGAATGCAGGAAAATGGGCGCTTTGCTATGGAGTTTATTGCCAGAGATATTCGGGGGGCTGACCATAAGGAGTGCTTTTCTGATGGAAGTACTGGTGGTGAAATATTTGGATCAAACGATTTAGGGTTAAATAATTCAGATCGCATCACAGTATTACAGAAAGATAATGCGTGTAGTGTAGCAGATGCATATTCTGTAATCTCATTTTTCATTCAAAATGCAAATGGACAGCCAAGTTTGCATAAAGTTACTTCCGGAGCAACATCGGTTGCCACTGCAACGACTGCCATTAATGCTGCTGTTACGGGCGCAACTGCTAATGATGCACTTATTGAAGGTATAGAGGATATGCAAATTGAATATGGAGAAGATACCGATGCAGTTGCAGATGGCACACCAAATTATTACGTTAATGCTGCAAGTATTATCGATATGGATAGGGTTGTGAGTGTGCGAATAAGTTTATTAGTTCGTTCAATTGATAATAATTTAACATCAGCACCAATAGCTTATGTTTATAACGGTATAAGTACAACGCCAGCTACCGGCGATAGAAGACTACGACGTGTTTTTACATCAACGATTGTTTTGCGTAATCGACTTCCATAAAGGGTGATTATAATGAAAAATAGAATAACGCCATTAAATAGACAAACAGGAGTGGTCCTGGTCGTTAGTCTGATTATGTTATTGCTATTGACGCTAATTGGTATAACAGGGGCAAATGTTACTAGTTTAGAGGAAAAAATGGCAGGAAATGCTCAAGACCAAAATATTGCTTTTCAAGCGACAGAGTCGACATTGATAGAAGCTGAAAAATTTATTTTAACTAACTCGCTCTCAATTTATGATGGTAATAATGGCTTGTTGGGTCAAACGGATACTGAACCAGATTATTTTTCGATGGCTACTTGGACGGTAGCAAATTCTGCTTCCACAGTTGATTTTGGCGAAAATTTTAAAAATAATTTAAATAATTCAATTTCTGATCCCCGTTTTATTATCAAAAAAATCAACCTGATTCCAGCCAGTGGATTGGTTGGTACGCAAACTACTTTCAAAATAACGGCAAGAGCGCAGGGGTTAAGTCCAGGTACTCAAATTATTCTTCAAGAAATTTTTGTAAGAACAAATTAATATTACAGGTGCAATATGAAAAATCAATCGTCTCAGTCCATACTGGCCACTATTTTTACTCTTTGCCTGTTTTCTGTTTCGGATACCTCTGTTCGAGCAGCTCCGGGTAGTCTTGAGCATATTCCACTATTTGTTTCTGCACCAGTGCCACCGAATATTTTTTTTATGCTGGATGATTCCGGAAGCATGTGGTGGAACTTGACTACCACTGGCGGGGGAGGGTGGAGTAGCGATTATTATGATAAGACGCCAAATTCCGCAGATGAATGGAGGACTTGGTGCTTGGGTTCTAATGTTTTATCGTATAACTCAAACACTATTTATAGGCCATGGGCGGGCAATATACCAGGAACCACTACGCCATTCCCTGATCAGGTGCTCACCAGCGCATGGTCTGAGCCAATTACAATGGGTGGGTCATTAGCCACTTCAAATACTATTGATAATAATTCAACGCAAACGGTAGATCTATCTAATGCGCCTATTATCCAATGGGTAGATGCAGATAGTGATGGTGTGTTTGACGAATCAGAATGCCCCACTTCAGATGATTATCGAGTTACTCGGGCAAGTGCCCTTGCAACAAATGAGGAAAAAACTAATTTTGCAAACTGGTTTACCTATTACAGAAATAGAGACCGTACTGTGACAGCTGCTGTAGGTCAAGTTATTGCTACCAGCAGTGCCCGTATGGGGCTGGCTACATTTTGGGGAAATAACGGAGTAGGGACAGAGATCAAAGATATGGCTGTGGATGCAAATAAATATGCCTTACTTGCTGATGTTGCTAATGTCTGGCCAGGTGGCTCCACACCGTTGCGAACACGTTTGGATTGGGTGGGACAGTATTTTGATAAATCAACAGCAACTCCGTCAGGATTAAATATAGGTTCACCAGCTAGTCCTATTTTGCCTGTTTCTGAAGGCGGGGAATGTCAGCAGAATTTTGTTATGCTAATGTCTGATGGTGAAAGAAATGGAGGGCCTGCTGGCGTAGATGACCAGGATTTAAATGTAGATAATATTTTTGTCTACCCAGGCCACAGAGATACAGTAGGAGATAGATTGGCTGATGTGGCGATGAAATGGTATAAAACTGATCTTGCTCCAAGTTATGCAGACAAGGTTACTGTACAGACAGGCGATAATACACAAAATTTAGATGAAAATGATGCGCAGCATTTAGTTACCTTTACTGTAGCCTTTGGGGTTTCAAGTTCTTTAGCTGATCCAGTGGATAGAACCCAGGCATTTTCCTGGCCATCCGGTTCTCTAACAGATATGCAGCATGCGGCCTACAATGGGCGAGGGAAGTTTCTTAGTGCGGGAAACCCGGAACAGCTGGTTCGTTCTATGCAGGAGGTTATTTCTGAAATTGAATCGCGTAAAGGAAGTGCCTCAGCCGTTTCATTTAATACATCTACCCTGCTGAATGGCACAAAGCTATATTTTGCAAGTTTTGATTCGGTAGATTGGAAAGGTGATGTAACAGCTTTTGGTATTAATAGAGTCACTGGTGAGCTAGATGCACTGTCTTCATGGAGTGCGGCCGAAAAGTTGGATGCTAAGACTAATGTGCAAATGGCGGATCGAATTATATATACCTGGGGGGTGGATTCGGCAGGCAGCAAAGATGGGGTGTTATTTAATTGGAGCCTTTCTGATCCCAAACCAGATTTAACTATTTTAAATGATTTTAAAATTAATCCGGATGAGACAACTGATCTCTTACCTTTTAATTCAAGCTCTGACCGCCTAAACTTTATTCGAGGGGATACTAGCCAAGAAGGCACTGGACTGGTACGTAACCGGGGTAGCCGTTTAGGAGATATTATTCATTCGGCTACCCGTTTTGTTGGAAGCCCAATTTCAAATTGGCCGAATAGCGGTTTTTTCGGTATTGATGGAAAAAGATATTCAGTTTATCAATCTTCAACGGTCAGAGATGAAATGGTTTATGTTGGAGCCAATGATGGTTTACTGCATGGATTTAGAGCGAGCGATGGTGAAGAAATGCTGGCCTATCTGCCCAGTGCCCCCGCTTCCGAATTGAACAATTCTGGCTTTCATTATTTAACTGAAGTAGATTATCAGCATAGATATTATGTTGATGGATCTCCTTTATCTGCAGATATTTATATGCCAGCGATCGATACAGGCAATCCATGGCGGACTATTTTAGTGGGCGCTTTAGGCGGCGGTGGTCAGGGGCTGTATGCATTGGATGTAACTGATCCGACACAATTTTTAAATACACAGCCTGCAGCTAACAAGACGGTACTTTGGGAATTTACCAATCAGGACGATGATCATCTTGGCTTTTCTTTTAGCAACCCTCAAGTCGCTATGATGAATAATGGCCAGTGGGCCGTTATAATTGGCAATGGCTACAATGCCACGGGGACAGACCATGCAGAATTGAAGATTCTGTTTATAGAAAAAGGCCTTGACGGAGAATGGGCGACGGCTGGAGATTATATTACTATTGATACAGGCAAAGGCAGTAGTGGCAATAAAAATGGCCTTTCTGCACCCACACTTATTGATTTGGATGGAAATGGCACAACCGATAGAATATATGCAGGAGACTTATTAGGCAATCTATGGGTTTTTGATGTATCAGGCAATACGACTGCTAGCTGGGTTGTTCCCTATCAGGATGGCTCCTCTAACCCTGAACCTTTATTTATCGCAGCAGATTCTTCTGTCGCTCAGCCGATTACCATGAAACCTTTGGTCGTTAAGCCAGATCCAGCCTGGATAGCTGATGATGCAGGTAACAATACGCCTAATTTGATGGTTTATTTTGGAACAGGACAGTTTATTGCTACAGGAGATGCAGTTAATACTAATCAACAGACATTCTATGGCATTTGGGATGCAGGCGCTCCAGCTGTTAAATCGAAGCTAGTACAGCAAACGCCAATATCCAACGTTCCAAGTGATGCCAGAGTATTTACTCAAAACCCGGTGACTTTGGCGCCTGGAGTGGAACTGGGCTGGTATGTTAATCTGCCCGAGGCGGGTGAAAGAGTCGTTGTGGATGCATTTGAGCATCGTGGTTTAATCTATTTTAATACAATGACGCCTTCGGCTTCTCCCTGTGATGCAGGCGGTACTAGCTGGCTGATGGCCGTGGATATGAAAACGGGAGGAAACCCGACATTTGCAGCATTTGATAGAGATGGCAATGGTAATTTTAATGTAGATGATCAGGTATCTGATGGCTCAACAGATTATGAGGTTGCCGGTATAAGGTTTGGGCTGGGTATAGCTTCAGCCACAGCTGTAATAACAAATGAAGATGGCAAATCCTTCGCCTATATATCGGGAACGGGCGGTGAGAGTGACGGCGGTGGCGGTAATGGCGGTCTCAAAAAGTATGATCTTCCCAGTGCACCAAAAATAACAGGAAAACGCCATTCATGGATTCAACTATTTAATTGAGTGAGGATAACAGGATGAAACAATCTAAAGTAATTTATGCATTATTATTACTCCCCGTTTTTGGCTGCAATTTAGCATTGGCCGACAATACCGCTTCGTCTGAAAAACGTTCGAGCTATGTCGATCAATATGGAATAGTTAATGCAGTGTATTTGGACGAATCACGTCTAGTGGTAAGTGATGTGAATTTACACTTTACCTTCGGAAGCCGTTTTTACAAGGCTTCCGGTGCCCGTATTTCTAATGTCGGAAATGAGCTTAAACCTGGGACTCCGGTTAAATATCATTTTTATAGAAAGTCATCTAATCGGGTACTTAAAGATTTAAAAATAATTTCTAAGCAGGAGTTTAAAAAATCACAACGCTCTGATGATGACTAAAATAGCTATTAGCATTCAACAGCTATCTCTTTAATCAAAAAAAACGGTCTATAAAAAACCAAGAGTAAGTAAAAGATTATAATAAAGCCAGACCTTTGCTTACATATTTTTTTTTGTGTTTGCATATGAAGTGATAAAATTAAACCTCAAGCTTTGAAGCTTCACCATTTTTAAAACAACCTTCAGTTAATACAATGTGGGCTGGGTGAAGCGGATAGCGATAAGTTTAAAGTTCATTTTTATGCAGATAAACCAAAAATACACCCATATAAACAAAGGCTTTACCCTAATTGAACTGTTGGTAACTATTACCATTGCAGGCATTCTTTTCGCTATAGCTATCCCTAGTTTTACGTCTGTCATTACAAAGAATCGGTTAACTGCTGCGGCTAATGAATTGATTACTGCGCTCAATTTTGCCCGCAGTGAGGCAGTAAAGCGTGGCGTTTCAGTATGGGTACGAAAATCAGGCAGCCATTGGGAAGACGGCTGGAATGTTTTTATTGATGCAGACGGCGATAATGTATTTGATCCAGGCGAGGAACTGCTTAGAAAATACGGGGCACTTGAAAGCGGGTACACGCTCAGAGGCAATAATAATTTTACAAACTTTATTAGATTTACATCCAGAGGTCAAAGCAATCAAAATGGCACTTTTTATCTTTGTGACAGAGGAGGCAATACTACCCCCGCTCCGTATACTGCCAAGCTAATCATTGTTAACGTTGTTGGCAGAGTTCGTGTTGGCAAAGATACTGACAATGATGGCATACCGAATGATTCTACCGGTTCAAATATGTCCACTTGCAGGCTATAGGGTGAAACGGATGATAAAAAATAGCGGATTCAGCCTGCTTGAAGTTCTGGTTGCTTTAGTTGTTTTAAGCATTGGCTTATTGGGACTTGCAGCATTACAGATTACAGGCCTTAAAAATAATCAAAGCGCCTATTACCGCACCTCGGCAACGGTAATGGCTTATGATATGGCCGACCGTATGCGGTTAAACCGGACAGTAGCGCAAAGCGGGGGCTATAATTTAGCTATTGCCGATAACGCACCCGGGGGAACCTCTTTAGCAGATACCGATAGAATCGACTGGCTAAATAATATTGCAGCTGCGCTGCCCGTGGGTGATGGTGCAATTGGTTTGACCACAGTAGGTACTAAACAGATAGTTAGCATCACTATTCAGTGGGATGATTCTAGAGGAAACTCTGGCAATGCTGCCCAGAGTTTTGTTATGAGTACTGAATTATGAAGACGAACAACGAAATACTTAACCAGTCTGGCTATTCTTTAGTTGAATTAATGATAGCGATGGCTTTAGGCACCTTTTTGTTGGCTGGCGTTATACAGATTTTTAGTTCCAGCAAACAAAGCTATCGGTTACAGGATGGACAGTCCAGGGTTCAGGAAAATGCCCGTTATGTACTGGAACTGCTGGGAAGAGATGTTCGTGAAGCTGGCTATACGGGCTGTAGGGGACTTGATAAAATCTCAATTATAAGAATAGGAAATGCACCTTTACCTATATTTGATGTTAAAAGTGCTGTTATTGGACGCTGGTGGGATCAGGGCTCAGGCAGTTGGAGCAATGCGGTTCCTACAGCTGTTACGGGAGTTGTTGCGGGTACTGATATGATTACCATTCAAAAAGGGGAGTCTTGCGGAGCTACATTGACGGGAAATACGACAGCTTCAAATGCTAATATTCAGGTCGTATCTCCAAACAGCTGCAGATTGAGTGCCGGTGATGCTACTATGGTGACAGATTGTTCTACAGCTCATATACTTAGAGCAACTAATGTTTCTTCAGGGGGCGGAAGTGAAACTATAGCCCATGCTGTGTCAGCCAATACAGCAACTCATTTATGTACTGGCTATCCAAATAGCTATCCTACTTCAAATGCTGGAGCTTGCGGTTCTGGTTTAAGCAAGACATACACATCTCCCCCGGCACAGCTTTTAAAATTTATTTCATATAGCTATTTTATTCGCCCTGGCGTTAATGGACTTAATTCTTTATGGCGCCTGGATAATACCAGGGGTATTTCTGCCCGCAACCCGATAGAGCTGGTTGAAGGTGTGGAAGATATGCAGATAACTTATGGCATAGGTGCAGGCGGTATAGCAAGTACCTATGCGGATGCTGCAACTTTCCCTACTCCGCCAGCAGCACCTGGCGGAGCAGTTCCAAATGATTGGTCAGATGTTATCAGTGCCAGAATAGCATTGCTGTTTGAAAGTGCAGATGCCAATCTGACCATAGGCAATCAGGTCTATACATGGAATGGCGCAACGGTAACTAGTTCAGATGGCAGAATTAGACGTGTTTTTTCTACTACCATTAATATCAGGAACCGAATGTTATGACTTGTAATAAAAAGGCCATTTCCTGCTCCCCAAAAAAACAGCAGGGTGTCATTTTAGCTATTGGACTTATTATATTGCTGTTGATGACACTTATTGGCATATCTGGTATGCAGTCGACAACTCTGCAGGAAAAAATGACGGGTAATTTTAAAGACAGGAATTTGGCATTTCAGTCCTCTGAAGCCGCCTTAAGAGATGCTGAACAGTATTTGCGTACCACTTTGACAATTCCGCCTTTTAATTCGACTAACGGCCTTTATCAGCCAGGTTCCAATGGCGTTGACGTTTGGACGACTGTTGACTGGAGTGATGCTTCTGGTTCGGTGCAATATAGTTCGACGATTCCCGACGTAAGCAGTCAGCCCCGCTATATTATTGAAGAATTGCCAGCAGTTTCAGATCCGAAAGGAAGTCTGGAGGCCGGAGTAACCCTGCCTGCAAGATTTTTTAGATCAACTAGCCGGGCAGTGGGCGGTACTGATACCGCAGTTGTTATATTGCAATCTGTCTATAAACGCTAGAGACGGCCATGCATTTTATGAACAAGAGTATGAGTATGAAAAATATTTTAACCATTCTGTTTTTTTCTTTGGCCTGGATAGGTATGGCTAATGCTGTGCCGGCACAATATCCATTATTTATTGCCAATTCTGCAGACCCCAACATACTCTTTAATATGTCGGTAGAGACGCCTATGGGGGGGGCTGCCTATAATGATCAGCCCGATACTGAAGGCTGTGCAGGACGGGTAAATGATGGCGGTACTGTAGGTGTCTGCTATTTTAAAGCTAAAACATATTTAGGATATTTTGATCCCAATAAGTGCTACACCTATAGCGCCGGCCGTTTTAATCCGGTAGGCGCTACCAATAGTGATCATGAGTGTACGGCTAAATTTAGCGGTAATTTTATGAATTGGAGCACAATGACGGCCATGGACATGTTTGTCTGGACCATGACCGGAGGCAATAGAATAAATGATGGTGCAGATACTACGACGGTTATTCGAAGGACGCGAAAGCATAATAACAATAGCTGGTTTCCGCATAAAATGGTTAGTTCTACTAGAAATGTTGCACCTTCTACTGTTACTCCTTGGAGCAGCAGGAAAATTTATATTCATAATACAGATTTTGGCGTTGAGTTTGGGACTTCGCGGGGAGGAAAGCAAAAAGGGACATACAATGTAAATATAAGAGTATGTGATCAGTCTGTTGGGCTGGAAGAAAATTGCAGGGCTTATTATGATGGTGGCAACTATTACAAACCTGAAGGCATCATACAGAAAAAAGCAGCTCATATGCGTTTTGGAGTAACCAGCTATTCCAATACTGACGGACATGGCATAGATGGCGGCGTGCTGCGCTCAAATATAAAGTATGTCGGTGCCATTATGCCAGATGGGTCCGGAGGATTAACGGCTAATCCCAATGCAGAAATTTTAGCGGATGGCACCATCGATATTAATTCCAATAGTGCCGATGCTTCGGCCAGTGGCGTTTCAAAATCGGGGGTTATTACTTACTTAAATAAATTCAGTGATGCAAGCTATAAAGCCTATGATCCTGCCAGTGAACTATTTTATGAATCGATTCGTTATTTTAAAAACCTGGGGCCTACAGCAGAATATTTGACGGGTGCAAATGGCGGTTTCCCCATTTTAGGGCGCTCGCGCTGGCAGGATCCTATTCAATATTCATGTCAGAAAAACTTTATTATTGGCATTAATGATGCTAACCCATGGAAAGATAAAAAATTGCCGGGCACTTTTTTTACCTCAAGCAGTTTTAATGGCCGAAATATCAGTGATGATTATGGTGAGCCATCAAATCCTGATCCAGATATTGATGTTACAGCATTAACCAATACCGTAGGTGATCTTCAGGGGATTACCGGAACTTCTCAATGTGTTGGCTGCACTGCAACTAATTGTGATCTGTCTGCGACTAATAAAACAATCACAGGATTGGGGGAGGTATTTGGAACCTGTCCTTATGTACCTAAAGAAAATTCATATTATATTGCTGGGTTAGCCTATTATGCCAATACTCAGGATATTCGAACAGGTACGGGTGGGGCCGATAACTTCTCAGGAAAGCAGACTGTTTCAACCTTTATGATTGATACTCAGGAATACAGCGATAACCCCCTGATAGGTCAAATGAATATGCTATGGCTGGCGGGCAAGTATGGCGGTTTTGTTGATGAGAATAACAATAGCCAACCTGATTTAGCATCAGAATGGGACACTGACTCAGATGGAGAGCCGGATAATTATGTGCTGGCTACTCAGCCCGTTAAGCTGGTTGCAGCATTAAATGCGGCATTTAATGATATTGAATCTAGAACAGGTACAACGTCTGCAGTTGCGACCAACTCAACACGGCTGAATGCAAACTCAAAAATTTACCAGTCAAGTTTTGATTCAACTGACTGGAGCGGAAATTTATTTGCCTTCCCTTTAAATACTGATGGTTCTATTGATAATGCCGAGGCCTGGAATGCAGCCAGCGGCATACCGGGTGAAAGCCTCAGAAATATCTATTCTTACGACCCTTCTCTTACTTCTGCCAGAAAAGGAATTGTCTTTGAATGGGCCAACCTTAATGCTGCTCAGAAAGCATTATTAAATACAGATAACTATGGCAATGCGGATGCTTCGGGTGAGGCCAGACTGGATTATATAAGAGGTGCTTCAAATAGCAGCTTTAGAAATAGAGCGAGTTTAATGGGAGATATTGTTAATTCAGACCCCTGGTTTATGGGACAGGATGCTGATTTTGGCTATAGTATTTTGCCTTCGACAGAAGGCGGTTCATATTCGGCCTTTAGGCTGGCAAAGGCCTATAAGCCTGCACTGCTTTTATTTGGAGCAAATGATGGCATGATGCATGCCATTGTAGGTGATGATTTTGATCAAGATAGGGCGGTTGACAGTGACAATGATGGTGATCCTGCTAATGATGCTGATATTGCAGGAGGAACTGAATTATTTACCTATATTCCTGATTTTGTCATTAATAAGCTTCCCGCATTGGCGGACCCCAACTACGGCTGCATATCCTCAGCCAACTGTCAGCATAGATATTATGTTGACGGTTCTGTAAGGCAGGGGGATGCCTATTTTGGCAGTACTCCTTCCTGGCATTCGGTTATTGTTGGAACATTGGGTGCGGGCGGAAAAGCCGTGTTTGCAATTGATGTGACGAATGCCAACCCTAATGCATCTTCACCAAATACGCCGTTTTCTTCATCAGCTATTTTATGGGAAATATCTACTGCACAAGCCTATAATTCTGCCGATTTAATAAATCTGCAAAGCAATTTAGGTTTTACGCTTCCTAAAACATCGGTTGTTCGTATGCAGGATGGCTCATGGGCAGCTATTGTTGCAAACGGCTATGACAGTGCCGATAAAAAAGCCGTTCTGTTTATTGTCGATATAGAAACCGGGGAGATCAAAAAAACGCTGGATACACTTGCGGGAGATGCAAGTACACCGAATGGTCTGTCAACAGCTATACCGGTAGATGTGGATGGGGATCGTATTACTGATTATATTTATGCAGGCGATTTATTGGGGAATATGTGGAAATTTGATGTCAGTTCTCCCAATGCTAATCAGTGGCATATTGCCTATAGCAGTGGCGGAACTCCTAACGTGCCTGTCCCACTTTTTAGCGCATGCAATGAAGACCCCTGCATAAACCGCCAGCCCATTACTGCAAAGCCTCAGGTAGGCAATCACCCGGATGGCGGTTTGATGGTTTATTTTGGAACGGGAAAATATTTTGAAGCGGGTGACCAAAATGGTGGGGCATCATCACAGGTTCAAAGCTTTTATGGTATTCGGGATTCTGGATCAGTTATTTCTGGAAGAGGGAATTTGCAGGAACAGACAATTCTTGCAGAGCAGGAATTTCCTGCATTAGGGAAAAAATTTAGAGTAACGTCTGACAGTTCAGTCAATTATTTCAGTGAAAAAGGCTGGTATATGGATTTAATTTCTCCAGCCAATGGCATTGAAGGTGAAATTGTTACAACAGGCGCTTTGCTACGGGCGGGACGCATTATTTTTACCACCATAGTTCCTACTCAAGACCCCTGTACTTCAGGGGGGGTTAGCTGGTTAATGGAGATTGATGCAATCACTGGTAAACGTTTAGCTACTGCTCCTTTTGATATTAATGGTGATGGCAGGTTTACCATGGAGGATTATTTGCTAATGTATGATACAGACCAAGACGGAGATGTTGATGAAGATGATGGAAAAATGCCTCCCAGCGGAATTTCAGATATAGGTCAGGGCATTGTAAAATCTGTAGGTGTTATTACCTGCGAAGACGGCGTGGAATGTAAATATACTATTGGCTCTAGCGGTGAAAAAGTATTGACGAAAGAATCCACAGATGATCCCACAGGCAGACAGTCCTGGCGACAAATTAGATAAAAAACGGTCTGCCTATTGATAATGAAGCAGATACAATTAGGAGAAAAAAATGGTTAGCAATAAAGTGGAAGTAAAAAATCAACAGGGGTTTACCCTGATAGAGTTGATGATAGTCGTGGCAATTATTGGCATTCTTGCAGGCATAGCATACCCAAGCTATCAGGATTCAATTAAAAAATCACGGCGTGCAGATGCAAAAGGTGCCCTGATGGGGTTTGCCAATGCGATGGAAAGATACTATACCGAAAATAATAGCTATTGCGGAGCTGCTGTAACCGACGCAACTGATTGCCCAGCCGCAACCGGAGCTCCAACTATATTTTCCACAACCAGTCCGGTTGATGGGGGAAGTGCTTTATATAATTTGACGATTGCTTCAGCAACTGCAACTACTTATAATTTAAGGGCAACACCTACTGGCCCCCAGGCAGGTGATGGACTTTTGGAGATCAACAATACTGAGTCCCGAGGTCGCTGGGATAGAAATAATGATGGTGATACTACGGATGCAGGTGAAAATACATGGGATTAAAAGTTTTTTTAGGATTGAAATATGGGACTAATATATGCAGAGCTGGAATTAGTAAGTGCCGAGGACGTAGGGCTGGCAAGAAAGGGCTATATTAATAAAGATGAGATTAAAAAAGAAAATGTAACGGCATTAGTTGATAGCGGAGCCTATATGATGTGTATTAATGAACATATTAAAACACAGCTTGATTTGCCCGTTGTGGACACTATGGAGGCAGAACTTGCCGATGGTTCATTGCAGGCTATGGAGGTTGTCGGGCCTTTGATTATTAATTTTAAAAATAGAACGACTAGCTGTAATGCTGCTGTGCTTCCGGGCGAGTCTGAAGTCTTATTGGGAGCCATACCCATGGAAGATATGGATGTAGTATTGGTACCAAAGCTGCAGACTATCGACGTAAACCCAAAATCAAAATATATGGCAAAAAAGAAAATTAAATAATTTATCTTCTTTGAAAAATGCTATGGCTGATAAATAGGCAGTTTGGCGATCCTATGATCTATTTTTCTTAGCATGGCTTGATACTTAGTGCTATAAACAGAATTAAACCGTTGTTTGAAGATAGCCTTACTCATGTTTTCCGGAAGATCCCTTACTTCTGGCATAAAGGCTGTGTAATCTTTAATGCCGGCCATTCTCTGCTGTAATAATCTGGCCTGGGCTGCGGATGCTACGGCTGTTTTTCCAAAGCGCAGGCCAGCCCTGTCACCTGCTAAATCAACAAAGCTAAAGCCGCTGCCCTGTTTGGCATCCATCAGTTCTTTTTCCTGTCCTAGGAAATGTGCAAGAGCACCTGCGCCCGTTGCCGCCAAAGCCGCGGATGCCATAAAATGTTTTGCCATATCAGTTCGTCTATATAAGGAAGCTGAATATTGACGATTTGTTGTTGGGCTAATATCAAAGGGAATAAAAGCCTGGATTTCTCTTTTATTGACATAAGTGCTGACAGCAATTAGAACTGCACGGTTTTCTGCTATGGCTGTGATGTCATTTGAACGCTGGTAGGCCAGATTAAATAAAGGCTGCAATAGCTCCGTTAAGGATAGTCGCCATTTTGGGTTGTGCCGGGCAATAATGCTGGTGATTTTTTGCTGATAGAGCACAACAGACTGGTAATTTTTATTATTTAGCCTAAGGGCTGTTTTCAGGCTGAGATCATCCGAGGTGATGTAGCTGATTGTCAACCCTTTAGGCTGTATTTGCAGTGATTTAATGTGCTGAGCGGCCAGGATATAAAATTCTTTTAAGGGGGTATATTTAATGATATTTTCGACAATTAACCCCGCAAATTCGTTGGCAATTTCTATTGAACCAATTTTAAGTGTATTTATTACAGGATAGCCGGCCTGCTTTGTTAGGTTAAAGCTAAAATTGAGATAGTTCCCAAAAGGGTTTTCAGGTAATAGCAAAGAAATTTTAAATCGTAACAGCTGCTCTTCAATGGTGATTTGCGAAGTGCTATGTATGTAATAATTCAGCAGATAGCTAAGGGCAATATTAAGGTCTTTTTCACTGAGCTGTATGGTTTGCTGATTTTTTATCCCCGTATTGCTGAGAATGTTTTTAGCTCTTTCAATATCGCTATGAGTTAATGACCAATTGCTTTTTGTTATAGCCGTATTTTCAACAGCATAAAACAGTACGATAGCGATTAATAAAGGGGGGGCCGCCAAATAAAAGAATAGCAGGCGAAAAGGGGGGAGGGCTATTTCTGTTAATAGAGTCAGTAACTTCCTTGTTTTTTTTTCTGTAATTGCCGATATCTCAACAGGCGAGTTGTTTGAGTTCATATTGTGCAAAAAACAGTGATTGACAGGTTTTTATAAGGGAGCTGGAAAAAAACAATCATCTTTCTAGGTTTAAGACTGGAAGCTACTCGTCTTACGAGAAAGTTAAATTATAGTCCGCGACCTCCAAATAATTAGCTTCTATTTCTAGATCTGTTTGGGTAAGCGGGGCACTGTCAAGCCAGTTGTCAGCAAACTTAAGGTCAATTGAGTCAGACTGAATAGATATTGTAAATTCGGGTACATTATTTGTATGGCGGTTACGATGCATTAAGATAGCTATTCGCAGAATAATGGTCAGAATTGGAGCATCATGATTCCATGGCTTATGAAGCTCTTTAAAGCGGGAACGGGAGAAACGTTTACGGTGCGTCTTAACGATGGTAGCCAGCAAACGCTGATCTTGCCGAGAGAAGCCAGCTAAATCTCCATTTTCAATAATATAGGCACTGTGTTTATGATATTGGCTATGGGCAATATCTCTGCCAATTCCATGCAGACTCACTGCCCAGCTTAAAAATTGGGTGATATTTTTTCTCTGCCCTTTTGAACAGCAGCTGCTGTCCAGTTGACTTAGAATGTTGTTGACAGTTTGCTGTATGCGGGCTGAGTGATCCTTGTCCGTATGGTAATGTTCGGCCAAGGTTTCAACTGTTTTTGAACGGATGTCATGGTCATAAATTCTGCCGAGTAAATCATGTACCAGACCCTCACGCAGTGCGCCATCAGACACGGTCATCTGCTCAATATTCAATCTTTGAAAAGTGGCATATAAGACGGCAACGCCTCCTAAAAAAACTGGCAGACGTTCTTCGCTCAATTCAGGCAGATCCAATTCAGTTACATGACTGCATTGAGTGATATGGCTAACCAGTTTATCCAGTCCTTCTTTGGTTATGCCGTTATTGCTCCATTGAGTGGCAATAAGTACTTTATGAATGCAGCGAATGCTGCCTGATGCACCGATAGCTTCATCCCAGCGACGGCTATTGAACATCCTTTGAAAAGGGGCTAATTTTTGCTGACAAAAAAGTACTGCTTTTTTAAAGGCTTTTTTACTGATAGTTCCATCCGGAAAAAAATTATTGCTGACAGTTACACAGCCCATATGAAGGCTTTCTTTAGTATGAGCGGTATCATCAATGCCAATGATATATTCAGTACTGCCACCGCCGATATCCATAACAAAACGGGAGTCGGCATTGCTGCCCAAGCTATTGGCAACACCTTGATAAATAAGGCGGGCTTCTTCTATACCGGCAATAATATCAATAGGGTGTCCTAAAGCCTTTTCGGCTTTAGCAATAAACTGTTTGGAGTTTTTTGCTGTCCTTAAGGTATTAGTGCCGACTATGCGTACGCTGCCTGCCGGAAAATTCTCTATGCGTTGACCAAAACGCTTAAGACAGTCCAGGGCTCTTTTTTGAGTTTTGGTATCAAGGTTTTTGTCTTCATCAAGGCCTGATGCAAGGCGAACCATCTCTTTAAGGCGGTCAATGGTTCGCAGTTTTCCATTCTCCAGTTTACATACAATCATATGAAAACTGTTTGAACCTAAGTCTATGGCTGCAACGCTGGAGGGTAATTCGTTGGTCACGGTGTTGTCCTGTTTTTTTAGTCTGTAATGTAAATTCTGATAAAATTGCTGGGTTATCAAATTAAACTGTTCATCTGAGTAATTTAACCCATTTTTCTGTTTTCGTTAAGTATTAGTTGCTATGAATGCATTATCTATCCGAAATTTAAAAAAAACCTACAGTAATGGCTTTGTAGCCTTAAAAGGGATTGACCTTGAGGTAGAAAGCGGTGACTTTTTTGCACTGTTAGGCCCTAATGGTGCCGGTAAATCTACTGCAATAGGAATTATCAGTTCTTTAGTCAACAAAACCAGTGGATCTGTGAGTGTTTTTGGCTATGATTTAAAAAAAAATAATGCAAAAGCCAAAGCTTGTATTGGACTGGTTCCTCAGGAAATAAATTTTAACCAGTTTGAAACGGTTAAAAATATTGTACTTAATCAGGCGGGCTATTATGGCATGCCTAAAAAACTGGCGTTAAAAAGCACAGAAGAATGTTTAAGACAAATGTCGCTTTGGGATAAACGAAATACAGTTTCGCGACGCTTATCAGGCGGTATGAAAAGGCGTGTGATGATTGCCCGGGCTTTGGTTCATGCACCAAAATTATTAATTTTAGATGAGCCAACCGCTGGGGTAGATATTGAAATACGCCGGTCCATGTGGGAAATGATGGAGCAGGTGAATAAACAGGGCACTACCATAATTTTGACTACGCATTATTTAGAAGAAGCAGAAAGTCTGTGTCGTAACATAGCAATAATTAATGACGGCATGATTGTAGAGAGGTCAGGCATGGCTGATTTACTTGCCAGGGTCAATAAGGATCGTTTTGTACTTGATTTGGCTAGTGAAATTTCAGTTATTCCTAAAATTGAGGGCTATGAGTTTGAATTGGCGGACAGTAAATCGCTACATGTTACGGTGCCTAAAGGGAAAAATATTAATCAGCTATTTCATAAGCTAACGGAAAATAACATAGCCGTATTAAGCCTTAAAAATAAGACGAACCGTCTTGAACAATTATTTATGGATTTAGTGAATGAATAACTTTATTGCATTTCGAACAATATTAAGTAAAGAAATACATCGTTTTCTAAGGATTTGGCCTCAAACACTGCTGCCGCCAGCAATAACAACATCATTGTATTTTTTGATTTTTGGAAAACTGATAGGTGATCGCATTGGCAGCATAAACGGCGCAAGCTATATGGATTATATCGTCCCCGGGGTCATTTTAATGTCGGTGATTAGCCATTCATACGCTAATGTAGTGTCTTCTTTCTATTCAACGAAATTCCAGCGTCATATAGAGGAACTGTTAGTTGCGCCCGTGTCTAACTGGGTGATTTTGCTGGGCTATGTTGGAGGCGGTGTAGCCAGGGGACTAATGGTTGGCTGTGTGGTGACTGGCATTTCTCAATTATTTGCTGAAATTACGGTAGTTAACTGGGGAGTCACAATTGCTGTCTATTTTTTGACAGCGACATTATTTGCATTGGCCGGATTTATTAATGCAGTATTTGCAGACAGTTTTGATGATATTTCCATTATTCCCAACTTTGTTTTAACGCCTTTGAGCTATTTAGGCGGTGTTTTTTATTCTGTATCTATGCTGCCTGCCATTTGGCAAACCATTTCTTTGGCAAATCCAATTTTGTATATGATTAATGCCTTTAGGTATGGTCTGATTGGGGTGAGCGATGTAGATATTCAGATGTCTTTTTTGATTACTGGCGGGTTCATTGCCTTTTTAACGCTTTTGAGTCTTTTGCTGCTGCATAAAGGAGTAGGGATTAAAAATTGAATAAAGCTATTCTATGTATTTGTTCTGTAGGGAAGGGGCTCTTGTGATCGCACTATCGCCTTATTCTGAAAAAGTAAAAACGGCACGCAGTTTAGAAATGTCTTTAATTTTTATTTGTTTAGAATTGACGGTGATTAAATCGTCTTTCTGAAATCTGTTAAATAGACGACTGACCGTCTCTAGAGCTAACCCTAAATGATTGCCAATTTCTTGCCTTGTTAATGACAGGGTAAATTCGGAAGCCGAAAATCCCCGTTTTTTTAAACGGTCTGAAAGACTGATTAGAAAAAAAGCTAGCTTTTCCTCTGCGGGCCGTTTACTTAAAATAATAAAATCTTTATCCAGATTCATTTTCTCGCTGCTGTGGCGGAAAAGCTCTTTTGTCAGCGCAGGTACATTTTTAAAAAGATCATTCATGTTTTGTGCCGGTAACTCACAAAAGCTTAGGGTTTCCAGAGCGATGGCTGAACGGTGGTATTTGCCATCAGAAAGTCCATCAAAGCCTAATAATTCTCCAGGGAGCAGAACATTAAGAATGTGTTCGTTGCCATGGTGATCATTTGTTACCACCTTTGAAGATCCTGATCTGATGGCAAGCACCCCTTTAAACTCTCCATTTTCGCGGAAGATGTAATCACCTTTCTGCAATGTCTTTTTTGGCTTGATAATTTGGCTAATGTGATTAATTTCATCCTGAGATAGACCTCTGGGGAAACAGATTTTATCTAAACTGCAATTATTGCAGGATACATGACTTATTTCTGTAGACATAATATAGCTAGATTAAACCGGAAAAAGGCTGAACAGTTACTGATTCTCCAATTTTTACAGTGCCTCTGTCATGTTCAAGAATAATAAATGCATTGGCTAAACTCATTGAACGGAGAATTCCCGACCCTTGTTTTCCTGTGGATTTAACTGTCCAGTGACCTTTCCCATCCTGTTGCAAAATGCCCCGTACAATTTCTGTACGCCCCTTTTTTTTTCGGATATTTTCAATAGATTCTACCTGTAATGTGGGAGCAATGGCTTTTTCTTTGATGGCTAGCATAGCTTCTATTGCTGGAAGTACAAATTGATAAAAGCTGACCATGACGGCAACCGGGTTGCCTGGCAAGCCAAAAAATACACTGTTATTAATATGGCCAAAGGCTAAGGGGCGGCCGGGTTTAATGGCAATCTTCCAAAAATCAACCTGTCCAGACTGCTTAAGCGCTGTTTTGGTATGGTCAGCATCACCGACTGAAACACCGCCCGAAGAAATAATGATGTCAGCAGATTGGCTAGCCTGATTGAAGCTGTTTAATAAGGTTTTTGGATTATCTTGTAAAATCCCCATATTGATGATTTCAATATCTGGACGGTCTAGAGCCGCATATAGGCTGTAGCGGTTGCTGTCATAAAGGCTACTTTTGCTGGGTGTGTCTCCAATGCTAATTACTTCATTGCCCGTGGAGGCAATGGCAATTTTCAGCTTTCTTTTGACTTTTATTTCGGCGATGCCTAAAGATGCGATCAGACCGATATCGGCAGGCGTAAGGAACTTTCCCGTTTGCAATATCGCTTCGCCTTGTCGGAGGTCTTCGCCAGCCAAACGAATGTTCTGGCCAGCTTTATGTCGGTCATCAATAAAGACAGTATTGTTTTTTAGTTCGACATGTTCTTGCATAATGACGGTATCAACACCTTCAGGAATGATGGCCCCAGTCATAATTCGAACACATTGCCTAGCAGAGACCTTCTTGGAATAGGGCGTTCCTGCATAGGCAGAGCCAATCACATTCAGTGATGCTGTACCCATAGACGGTAAATCATTGGCATTGAGTCCATAGCCGTCGACCGCGGCGTTATTAAGCCGTGGTACATTAAAGGATGCAATAACAGTTTGAGCTAATGTGCGTGCTTTAGCCTTTTCAATAGGGATGATTTCATAATCATCTATGTGGGGCAGGGCTGATAATATTTGGGAAAGAGCCTGCTCGGCGGGGAGCAGGCCAGACTCAAAAATATCAGTGCAGCTGGCTTGAGCAGGTATCATCATTTTATCTTTTGATCTTTAGTGTCAGTGTTGCCTAGATTGTCTACCCAGGATACAGTGACTGTATCCCCTACTTCCCCCCCTTTAAGCAAGAAATCAAAATAAGGGTTTTTTGAAATGCTGCCCCCCATATCGCAACTGATGACCTTTTTTCTATTATGCTCAATCCACAATTCCTGAATATGATGGGCAGGGATAAAATTGCCAATTTTATCCCTGTTACGGCCATTTTCCATAGGATGAGTAATCAATGTTCTAATTTGGGTGTTGCCATCCAGTCGTTTGGTTCTGATTTTTATGCTGGAGCTATTAGCCACCGCAGCCTCCTTTGGCAACTTTAACATTTTTTACTTTACGGTAAAATTTTCCATCAGCTTCAACTATCACAATGACATTACTGGTTTTAGCCATTTTTAACCGGGCGGATACCTGAGCGGCAACGGCTGGAGAAAGAGTAAATTCTGCACTTAATGGATGAGGATTGTTTTGCACTAAGATATAAATTTTTGTTATGTCTTTAAAGTTGCTGACAACCTTTATCGGTACGTTAGCACCATTTTCTGCAACTTTGGGTAATCGGTATATCTGTATTTTATAGTGGTTGTCAATCAGTTCAGCACCTTGAAATAAATACCCGATTGTTTCATGATAATTATTGAGACTAAATTTTAGCCGTTGGGCATGAGCCAGCGATGAATGCAGCAATCCACTGGCAATGGTTAAGCTATAGGCTCCGAGAGAGAGTGCTTTTGCTATAAAATTTCGGCGACTTTTAAGCATCTATTTTCTGTTAAAAAGTGTTATATACGCTTGGGCTGACTGTTCTGGGCTATGATCAAAAATTCCACCAATAACAGCTAGCAAATCAGCCCCAGCCTCTAATAAACTGGCACCATTTTCGGGTAAAATGCCGCCAATAGCAACAACAGGCACTTTAATTTGCGTTTTGGCCAGCAGCAGAGTATCTGTATGGGCTGGCAATGCTAAAGGTTTGGAGCTGGATGGAAAAAACCGGCCAAAGGCAACATAATCAACACCATCCTTTTCAGCTTGCAGGGCAATATTAATATTATCATAGCAGGAAATCCCAATAATGGCCTTTGAACCCACTACTTTTCTAGTCGCTGCAATACCTCCGTCATCCTTGCCTATGTGTACGCCATCAGCTCCAATTTGGCAGGCTAGTTCGGCGTCATCATTGATAATTAAAGGGACATGGTTGTTTTTGCATAGTTTTAGCAGCTGTTTAGCCAGATAGGTTTTGTCAGCAGAATGTTTATCCCGGTATTGAATCACGCAAGCACCGCCTTTTAGAGCGGATGAAACTTCCTGAATAATGCTATCAGCGTCTTTTCCTTCGGTTTGGGTAATGGCATAAAGCCCAGTAGCCGGAAAAATCAATGTTCATCCTCCATCCAGAATAGCCGGTTAGGATTGAATTGCCCTTTGCCAGGGTGGTAGGCATCGGCTAATGCGTTCCAGGTATAGTCCTGTGCTTCAGAAATTGCAGTGAAAGGGTCAAGGCCATGAGCTATTAACCCGGCAATGGCACTGGCCAGTGTACAGCCTGAACCGTGATATTCCTTACTTAATCTATCCCAGCTGAAGGTTTCTGTTTTACTGTTTGCCTGGAATAATTGATTATCTACCGTGGCGGACTGTTCATGGGTACCTGTTATCAGAACATAATCGCAGCCTTTAATGACTAATGCCTGTCCACAATCTGATAAGTCACTTTGATTTGCCAGTATTCGTGCTTCTTCGCTATTGGGGGTTAACACAGCAGTATGGGGCAGCAGCAATTCAACAATACTTTTAATTAACTGTGAATTTGATAATGATGTTCCTCCGCCAGCAGCTAGAACGGGATCTAAAATAACTGGGATATGGGGATTCTGTATTAAAATGGACTGGATAGCTGATGCGGTTTCATAATGACCAATCAGGCCAATTTTAATTGCCTTGACTGGAAAATCGTTTAGAACGGTTCGTGCCTGGTCAATGATATCCTGAGGTTTTTGCGGGATCAGTTTTTTAACATTACGGCTATCTTGTTCTGTCAGCGCGGTTATCACGCTGCAGGGGTGGCATTGATGGCTGACCAGTGTTTCTATATCAGCCTGTATGCCTGCGCCACCGCTGGGGTCGTGGCCTGAAAAAGATAAAACAATAGGGCGGTTTTTACTCATATATTGATAATGCGGTGTTTACCAGAGAAAATATTGTTTAGAATACCATATTTCCCTTTCTTCTTATTTTCTGAGCTTTAACGCTCTAAATTTATGTTTTAGCCAGATCGAGCACCCACTTAATGCCAGTAAAATGAGCAGTATGCCGCTAATATCAACCAGAACCACCCCTGCATAACCAAAAAAACGCCCACTATGAATATCGAGCAAGACTCTCTCCATTGGCAGCACTGAAGTGCGAAAACTATGTTTAATGCTTTTTGCGATGGATTTTGGCGGCTGGCGAGGTGTTGACCATTTAATTTGCTTATTGTGGTAAGGGTGCCAAGAAAGAAGACCATCATCGCTGGCCATTAATTCAGTTTCAGTTTGAATAACAACCTGTTGCTGAGAACCAATACCAATGCGAACAATAGCCTCAAAAGGACTTTGTTCAATTAGTTCTCCTTCCAGAGTTAGCATCATTAAAGAATTGCTGAAAGCAGCTGCAACAAACTCATTAGTTTCAACCGCGCCCAATAGCCGGTTTTGCTGCTTTAATAGCAGGCTGTGGTCGAAATAAATCTGCTGATTGGCTATAGTCAGCCAATGCTGTCCAGCTGAAAAGGATTTAAAATCAGTCGGTGAAGAAACTCCATACCAGTCCAGAATGGTATCGGACTGAATCATTTGACTGTCCAGCTTCAAGTCTTCCGTATGGTTTAGGGCAATGCCTGTAACGGCAAGCATTATAAGGATAACGGCTGAAAACAGTCCCGCATAACGGTGGGATTTGTATAGGAACCGCCAGCCTCGGTTATTTTTTTTCATTAAGAATTAAGCGGTTAAAAAACAAAGCCATTTGTGCTATTTTGGTTAATGCTTTTACTGATAAAGTGGCACCGGATATGCCGTCAATAGGTTGAGCCAATCTTAATTTATCTGTCAGTGTATTTTGCTTAAACTGGTCGGTAAAAAAATCATGCTTTACCTCCCAGCCTCGGCTTTCTCTAAAAGCCAAAACCTTAAGGACATCAATTTTATTGTCTTTAATGACGACCGCCACGGTAATGGGTTTTGTTTTACCCACTTCATTGATGACCCAGACAGACTGTTCGGGAGTTTGCCAATAACGGGTTCGAAGAAACCCAGGCTTATGCTGGAGGATGTGAGAGACCTTTTCTCGAATATCTTTTTTTAGCCATAACACTTTAGGTTTTGGCGGAGCGCCTGAAAAAACCTGGTGCAAAAAATCTTCTGTGCTTTGGTATTCTTTAGCCTGAAGTGAAGAAAATAAACTGACTAGGGTAAAGAACAAAATATTTTTTAGCATGATTATATTATATTCTATTTGTGACAAGGGATAAAAAGTGTATGCCGATTTAGCAAGGATAATTATATGGCAACTGCTACTAGGTAAGGTTGTAGATTGGGATGGAACAAAAGTTCAACCCCGGATTTTCGCATACTGCCGGGGTTACGCTTAAGCTTCTCGATACACCGTTTTACGGATCCTGCACTGCTCTGCCTTTTGCATCCATGCAGTCGCCCCAGTCTACACTTTTTTCTTTATTGGCTACGATGTAGGCTGGGGAAAGCATTTTAGAACTGGTAGCCTATGCCAAAATCAAAGCCATGTTCATCTCTGTCATTCGAACCGCTATGAATAGTATCTTCTTTATAAATATAATTGGCTTTTAAAACAACATTTTCATGAATCCACCAATTGGTTCCGGCTTCCCAGATATTAAAGTTCTGTTCAGAGCCTTTGTAATAATCTAATTGCTGAAAACGTCCAAATACACCGACATCACCGATAACAGTAGGCATTCTGTAGCTAGGTTCTACATACCAGCCATACTGTTCTGAAGCTGCTTGCTGGCTAGGGTCATTAATATCAAATTCCCATTGGCTATAAAGTGCTTTGCCGGTAAAAGTACCTGGGCCAATCGCATGGCTGTATATTGCATGAGTTTCAAATAGTGTACCTGATCCAATATCAACACTGCCATTACTTGAGTTGTCACCTTGTCCCATATCAGTTTGATGTAATGCAGTAGCTGCCAACTCCAGACCTGGAATACCTGTATATTTAACTCTGCCAACAAAAATAGGATCATTTGCTTTCTGTTTTGATATTTTTTTACGGCCACCACGGGTATAAAATCGATTATCCATATCTAAGCCGGTGGTAATGGCTGCATCAATGCTTAAACCATTATCAAATCGGTAGCTACCGCCAATACCTGCTTCCCACCAAGTGGTAGGAATAATATATTTTTCTACTTCATTGCGCTCAACACCGTAGAAAGTATTAGGCTCATGGGTTTCATTCAGAATTCCCACTGGCACTAAAAATAAACCGGCTTTTGCACTGGCGTTGCTATTAAAATCATACTCAATGAAGGCTTGTTCTAATTCGACTGCGCCATTTTGGCCATCCCCTGAAATGGAATGCTCAAGTTCAAGCTCTGAGAAAAAACGCAGTTTATCGGTAAATTCGTGGCCAAAGAATAGAACAAAGCGGTGGAAATCCACCTCTTCTTTATGATCCTTGCCTTCAATATTTCTATTTTGATAATGCAATTCGCCATAGCCGCCAACAGTTGTATTGTTAAACCATCCAGCTGTTTTACTGACTGCATCGTAATTTTCACTAACAGCTTCAACAGCTTCTGTATTGGTTTTAACCTCTTCTTTTAGTGCTTGGTTTTGCCGTTTTAAATAATTGTTCTCATTATTAAGCTGATCAAACCTTTTTTCTTGGACTTTTTTGTAGGCTTCAAACTGTGCCGCCAGTTCATCAACAGTTAAAGCGTGAGCCGCGGTGGCTGAGCCAAGAAGAATGCTGATAGCGAGGGGGAGTGATTTAAATGTCATGGGAGGAAAAGTAAAATAGTTTAGGTGTTGTTTATAGTATTGCACATACGAACGATTTGCAATACCTGTTGTTTTTTTTGATAATTGATTCCTTTACAATGAATTATTAAAGGCATAAGGTTGATGGTCAGATTAAAAGGAGGCTAACCGTGCTTAAGCATAAAGACTTGTGGGCAATGCATTTTCCGGAATTTATACAATGTGGCGAATCAAAGATTGACAGTTTGATGGAAAGTGCGATTTTGGTAAATATTCCGGCAGGACAGCAAGTTTTTGCATCGGGAAGCCAATGTGAAAATTATCTGCTGCTGTTAAAAGGTTCAGTAAAAACGCAGCTGTTATCTGAAAATGGCAGAGAAATGCTGCTGTATCAAGTCCGCCCTGGCGATTCTTGTGTTTTGACTACATCCTGTCTACTGAGCGGAGATTATTATCCTGCGGAAGCGTATACAGAAGAAGATACTTCAGCATTTGTCATTTCTTCACATGCCTTTTATCGCTGTCTTGAGCAGTCTGCTTTTTTCAGGGAATTTGTTTTTAAAAACTTTGCTGCTCGGCTTTCACATGTTATCGGACGCTTAGGTGAAGTGGTTTTTGAAGGGGTTGACTGGCGTTTGGCTAAAGAACTGCTGAGTGCTAATGCTGAGGTATTAAAGATAACTCACCAGGAAATGGCTATAAAATTAGGTTCAGCCCGTGAAGTGGTCTCAAGAAACCTGAAGCAGTTTGAAGAGAAAGGCTGGGTCAAGTTGAGCAGAGGAAGGGTGACTCTTCTCGATAAAAATGCATTAAAAAGACTTACAAGGTCAAAAGAATAGAGACACTGTCGATTTTTAGAAAAACCGTTTTTAATATTGCCTTTTCAAAGACAAATTGGATGCCGGCATGCACCTCCCTGTGCAATCTGGTTTTAGAGGAGGTAGAATTTATCCGCCAAAAACCTTTTTTAATAAATCAGTCGTTCTTGCCGCAGGGTTGCTACGAATGCGCTTTTCTTCTATGGAAATATATTTAAACAGGCCATCAAGCGCTTCGTTTGTTACATATTGATCAAGATCTAGAGTAGACCCGCCTAAAAGACTGCCGACTAGCGGGTTGCTAGCAATTCCTGTTAAATTTTTATAGGCTGCCGTTACGCCTGCCTTTTCAGTTGCCTGGTTAACTATTGGCTTAAACTTTTCCGTTAACGAGGCTTCTGCCATTTTCCGAAAATATTGAGTGGCTGAATCATCTGGACCATTCACTATATTCATAGCATCATCAACACTCATTTGGCGTATTGCATCTGCTAATATCGTTGCCGCCTCAGGAACGGCTTTTTCTGCCGCTTGATTCATGGTTGATTCAAAGGAATCAATATATTGTCCCTGTCCTAAAGTGCGAGCAGTAGCCACAACAGTTTTGAGTGAATCGGGTACTGCAATTTTAACTAGCTGATTACCTTCAAACCCGCCTGGCCGCCCTAATGATTTGACGGCAGACTCAACCCCGTTTGCCAAGGCTTCTTTAAGGCCATCAACCATATCGCTGTTTGTCAGAGATGATTTAACTAATTCATTGCCGCCATTTTTTGAAACCGTATTAACGGCTCCTTGCAATGTATCCAGCCATCCTTCAGCCTGAGCTCCCTGGCTGATTGACAATGCTAAAATTACAACCGCTAAACCTGCATTCTTTTTAAACATGGTATTTTCCGTATGTGAGTATGAGAATGAGCAGTATACTTCAAGTTACTGAATTTATGCTGAACTGAGCAGAGAAGCTTTGTTATAGCTGCTATAGAGTATTGGATTGCTATGGTTTTTATTTAATGGGTGCACCATTAAAGTGCGAGCAAGGATTTAATAATGGGCGTGGGTATAAAAATGCTCTGCAGTATCTAAGAATGCCAGTTGCTAATATCGTTATAAGTTTATTGGCAAGCTATTGTTAATAAGAGGAGATTTATTTTATAAGATAAATTATTCAAAGTTGGCTTTAATCTTGCCTATGTTAAATTTCTAGAAAAATTTATTAGACGAGTTAGTTCTTCTATAATTCCATGCTTGTTTACAAAGCCTTTAAACAAACAGGTAGAATACTCAGATAATTATAAAATATATTAACCAAGAGCGGCTAATGAATAATCCTTTGCAAAAAATTTATGAAAATAATATAGCGTGGGCAGAAAAGATAAAAACGCAGAGACCTGATTTTTTTTCTGATCTCTCAAAACAGCAGTCACCTGAGTATTTATGGATAGGCTGTTCAGATAGCCGTGTTGTTGCCGAACAGTTAGTCGGATTGCAGCCCGGTGAGCTGTTTGTACATCGCAATATTGCGAATGTTGTGGTGCCTACAGACTTGAATTGTCTATCTGTTATCCAATTTGCAGTTGAGGTATTAAAAGTTAAGCATATTATTGTCTGCGGCCATTATGGGTGCGGTGGTGTCAAGGCATCTATGGAAGGCATAGAGCATGGGTTAATTGATAATTGGCTTTGCCATATTAAAAGTGTACATCAGAAAAATGAGGATGAGCTGTTATGCATTGCTGATAAGACAGAACGTCTGGACAGGCTGTGTGAACTTAATGTCATTGAGCAGGTGAGGAATATTTGTCATACCACTGTTGTACAGAGGGCCTGGCGCAACAATAAAGAATTAAGTGTTCATGGCTGCATTTATACTTTGGAGACTGGCATTCTGAAAGATTTGAATATGAGATTTAGCGAAATTGATCATACTAATGATATCTATCAGCTAAAACAGGCTAAGAAAAATATTTATCAGCCAAATTTAAAAGTTATGAAAAGTGATTATGAAGGAAGATAGGCATTTCAATATTCAGCAATTAAATGTTGATTTTGGCATCAAGGATCAGGTTAAGTTTGTTGAAGGCCGTGGCGGCCTGCCCTTTATACAGATAACGACTGAAAAAGCCACCGCTGTAATTTCTATTTATGCAGGTCAGGTTTTATCATTCAGGCCTAATAAAGAATCTGAAGATGTTATGTTTATCAGTGATAATGCTTTTTTTCAGGAAGGAAAGGCTATTAAAGGCGGGATACCAATTTGCTGGCCCTGGTTTGGTGGTGCGCCTATAAAGCCAGAGAATCCCAGTCATGGGTTTGTGCGGAATGATTTTTGGACAGTTTCAGCTGTTGATGTTTTAAAAAATGGAGATGTTAGAGTACAGCTGGAATTTTTTGATTCTGATAAAACCAGAGAAATGTGGCCTTATCAATTTCACCTTTCATTAGATATTACTATCGGTGATTCGCTTACTCTAGATCTTGTGACTCAAAATAGAGGAGAGCAGGTTTTTACCATTACCGAGGCATTACATGCGTATTTTAAAGTAGGTGATGCTGCACAGGTGCAGGTTTTAGGGCTGGAAAAAACAGAATATTTAGACAAAGCGGAAGATTTTATAAAGGTCTGTCAGGTTGGTGCTGTTATTCTTGAGCAGGAAACTGATCATATCCATATCAATGTAGGGCATGATTTGACTATTTTAGATCCTGTTCTAAAGCGAAAAATACAAATCTTATCATCAGGGAATAAAAATGTTGTAGTCTGGAACCCTGGTGCTAAAGGTGCGGAGAAGATGCAAGATTTAACGGGTGAAGATTACAAACGTTTTATCTGTGTTGAAATAGCCAATGCAGCCTCAAATAAAGTGACAATACAGCCAGACTGTAAGTATAGAATGGTAACTAATTACCAGGTTGTTAGAGACTGATTGCATTAAACCTTGCAATTCTATTTTTAGAAATGCAAAAACAAATTCTATCTTTTCCAGAACTGGTAGGAAAGATTCTCTGGGTCAGATAGAATTTGGGTAGAACTGGTTATTTATTATTAGAATAAAAGTGTGAAAACTCAGCTGTGTCAAGTCTTTCATCTTTATTGGTATCTAGACTGCTCCATCTATCCGAGATGCGGGTAGAGTATACGGCTTCACTTTTACTGATATAGCCATCTTTATCCGTATCAAGCATGTTCCATAGGTTTGAATCATTCTGCTTGGGCTCTGATTTTATAGGAGCTAAGGTGGAACCAAATTCTACGACGGCACTTTCTGCAGTTACCGCAAATGAAACTAAGGTAATGGATAATATTGCTAATAATTTTTTCATTATAATCCTTAAATGTAGTTGCTGTTGTGATGAATATTGCTACTCATGTTAGCTAAAGCAAATGACATGCCAGATAATTATAGAAAAATAAGTTAAACGCTAAACCTGTTCGCAAGCTATTGTATGTTATATATTAATTATTTATCAGGCCCCCATTCGGTAGGATAAAATACGTGCTCAACTGATCTTTCTAAGATAATTGAGTTTAGGTTTAAATTGCTCATTCGTTTAGGCCTTCTAAACATTCTTGTCATCAAAAGACTATTGATATTGACGAAAGAGTGTCATGCTTTTGCGACAACATTGCATTATTGGCCGCCCAGCCATGTTTTTGTTCTTTTATAGATAAGTGTGTCATATCTTTATCTTTTAAATCAGTCTATTGGCTTAGATGTGAGCTGTCGTGGGAATGCAACAGATAGGGAGCGTGCTGAGCTGGTTCTTTATGCAGGCTTTTATATAAAAGGGGTTTAAGCTTCTTTTTTTATTTTAAATTGAGCCGCTTTAAGCTCATGGCGATCCAATAGCCGATAAAACTCTGTTCGGTTACGCTTGGCTAGCTTGGCAGCTTCCGTTACCTTGCCATTGGTTAATTGAAGCAGTTTAACCAGGTAATCACGCTCAAAGTTCTTTTTAGCATCATTAAAGCTTAATGATGCAGACCCCTGTTTTTCCTGCAAAGCATTTTCAACAAGACTAACTGGGATTAAAGGTGTTGTGGCAAAAGTGCAGATATGTTCAATTACATTCTTAAGCTGTCTGACATTGCCAGGCCATTCATAAGAAACTAACAATTCCATCGCCTCTGTAGACAGGCCTTTTGCAATGCCATGAGGGTTAGAATGATTGTTTGCAATAAAATGGTTGGCTAAAAGAGGGATATCTTCCAGTCTGTCAGCTAACCGAGGCAGGGACAAAGTAACTACATTTAGGCGGTAATAAAGATCTGTCCGAAAAACTTCTTCAGCAGCCAGTTTTTGCAAGTCTCTATGACTGGCAGAAATAACCCTGACATCAACTTTAATGGTCTTGTTAGATCCAACGGGACGGATTTCTCCTTCCTGCAAGGCACGTAACAGTTTCACCTGGAAAGCTGCAGACATATCGCCTATTTCATCAAGAAATAAACTGCCTCCATCAGCCTCTTCAAACAGACCTTTTCGGTTTGCAGAGGCACCGGAAAAGGCACCTTTACAATGCCCAAATAATTCTGATTCCAGTAGATCTTCAGGAATTGCGCTGCAATTGACAGTGACGAATTCCTTGTCTCTGCGTGAGCTAATATTATGTATTGCCTGAGCAATAAGCTCTTTGCCAGTACCGCTTTCCCCATGAATATAGACACTGATCTTGCTGTTGGCAACGTGTTCAACTTCTCGCAATAAATTTTCCATAAGAACACTGCGGGTAATGATTTTTTCTCGCCAGGAGAGTTCTTTTTTGGTTGCTTGGTCTAAAGGGTGGCAGATGTTTATTGATAGGGCTTTGCTGGCCAGTTCAACCAGTTCTTTAGGATCGTAGGGTTTAGTAAGAAAGCCAAAGGCTCCTTCACTGGTGGCGGCTACTGCCTCTTTTATTGTGCCATGTGCAGTTAGGATGATGACGGGGATGGTGGGGTAGGTTTCTTTGATATGATTAAATAATGCCATGCCATCCATTTCACCCATTCTCAAATCGGTTATGACTAAATGCGGATGGTAGCTTGGAATTAATGCAACGGCCAGTTCTGCGCTTTCTGCGGTATTGACTTCAAAGCCAAGTGAGCGGAAGCGTAAGGCAAGAAGCTTCAGTAAACTGGGATCATCATCCACCAGTAAAATTTTTTGTGCCTGAAAATTTTTTTCTATTTGTTCTGTCATTACTCGGTTTTCTGATTAATGGTGGTTTCAATTATTTTAAGTGCTTGAATTTTAGAGATAACTTCCTGTAGCTGAATTTCAGCTTCGTCTAATTTATTTTTTAAGTCACTGTTTTTTTTCTTATATTTACTGTTCTGGGCTTGTAAAGCGATTAATTTATCTATTAATTTGATTTGATTGCGGTTCATCCATCTTAAAGAGACATTGAAATCTGTATCTGCTTGGATGGCTTTCAATAATTTAAGCGTTTTTGTTTGGCTAAGGCATTTAAAATCATCATTTAACAGATAGACCAAAAGCCATGCCGATTGCCAGTCATTTTGGTGCAGGTAGTCTTGCTCTAATTGTGTACAGGCATCCTGTTTGCTTTCTTTAGTTAATTTGCTGTATTGTCGGCCTAGTCGCATTAGACTATGAACCTGATCATGTTTTTGATCAGCGTAAATTGCTTCCTCTGTTTCGGCTTTGGCATCATCTCCTTTATAAAATGGATATGAGGGCAACTGTTGACAGCCTTGTGTTGAAAGAGCAGTAAATAGTAAAAAAAGCCTAAATAGGGCTGACATCAGTTATTTCCTTGATTTTGCGGTAAAAGAATGGAAAATCGGGCGCCGCAATAGTTTTCATTTGCGGACAGTAATTTAATTGAACCATTATGTGCATCAAGGTAATGTTTTACTAATGCAAGTCCTAGGCCAGATGCTTTAATTTTCCAATCCGGAGTTGAATTGCCATAAAAAAAATCTTTAAATATTAATGGCTGAATTTCTTTGGCTATACCTGGTCCCTGATCTTCAATAATTAAGGTTATGATGCTATCTTTAGAAGAGAGGGTTAATCCAATTGAACCGTTTTGAGGTGAAAATTTAAGTGCATTTGAAAAGAGATTGCTGATAACAATTCTAAGTTTGTCATAATCGGCATCAATTTCAGTTGAGTGCAGGTTGCTTTTTAGAAAGATATTTTTACTCCTAAGGAGTAGTTCATATTCATCAGTTACTCTGTCTATCAGCGTTTCTAATTTAAAGCCTGTAACATTAAAAACAATTTGGGTCGAGATAGTTCTTTGGTATTCTAACAAGTTTTCGACCAAGTCGTGAATAGTGATATTGCCTATTTTCATTAATTGAATAATGTCTTGCTGCTCGGTATTTAGCTCGCCCACGACATTTTCGGATAATAAGTCAGTTCCTTCCTTTAACGTCGCTAAAGGCGTTTTAAGTTCATGAGAAACATTCCTGATAAATTGCTGTTTATCATTTTCCAGGTTGTCAAGTCTAACTCTTAGCCATTCAAGGTGACCGCCTAATTTTTGCAGATCTTTAGGTCCTCTGATGGAAATGGCCTGATCAAACCCTACTTCGCCTAAGAAACGAATAGCTTGGGCTATATCTTTAATCGGTCTAAGCAATAAACGAACAAAGAATAAAGACAAAAGCGATGCAATAATGATACTGCCAACGGCTAAATAAATAAGTTCTTGTTTTAACTGTTTAGCTGCTTTTAATAAAGAATCAGATTCTGAACGGACTTTTTGCTCTCCTTCAGCCACTAAGGTTCGAGCTTCCTGAGTTAATTGATCGAAGGAGTTAAGATCTTCCTGTGTTAGCTTGACTTCTTCACCTTCCAGTTTAGTTAAAAAATATTGGTGAAATGTATTTTCATTATGCTTTAAAGAATCCAGCTGCGTTATTAATTGCTCACTCCTGTCACTTATCTGAAGTGAGGCCATTTCTACCAGAAATTTATTCCTATTTTCTTGATACAAATCATAAAAAACTGACTTGCCGAAAAGCTGAATCTGTCGAATATTGCGTTCCATGGACGCTAAACGCTCTAGAATAATGCGGGCACTTTCAGTTTCATTTACCGCTTTAAATATAGTTGACTGACTTTTCTCTGTAAAGCTCCCTACCCCTGACACGGTATAAACAATCGCAAAAATTAATGGCAGGCTCATCATAATAAAGCTGGCAAATGCCCATTGGGCGAGAGAACCGATGCTGGTTTTTTTTCGGGGGCGTTTTTTAGTCACGGATTAGGCTGGGGTTATGATGGTGGGGCAACATGTTCTTTTAAAGAACTGTGACAGATAAAACCTGAAAAAGTTTTAACCGTTAGGATTATAAGACTATTTATTGCAAGTTATCTGACTATTTAGGTTAAAATTGACATATTAAATTTTTTTTGTATATAACAAGGATAAATAATGCTAGAGCAATACCGCAAACATGTTGCTGAACGTGCTGCTGAAGGAATCGTTCCTCAGCCTTTAAATGCTGAACAGGTGTCAGAGTTAATTGAGTTAATTAAACAGCCGCCCGCAGGAGAAGAAGCATTTATTCTGGATTTGCTGGTTAACCGTATTCCGGCTGGAGTTGATGAGGCTGCCTATGTAAAAGCTGGCTTTCTTTCCGCGATTGCTAAAGCTGAAGTCAGTTCACCTATCTTAGATGCATCCAAAGCGACTGAGTTATTGGGTACGATGCTAGGCGGGTACAATATTGCACCTTTAATTGAGTTATTGGATAGCACTCAGCTGGCGCCTATTGCAGCAAAAGCTTTATCTCATACCCTGTTAATATTTGATGCCTTTCATGATGTTAAAGAAAAAGCGGATGCCGGCAATGAGTTTGCTAAGCAAATCATACAGTCCTGGGCAGAAGCCGAGTGGTTTACCAGCAAACCTGAGGTTGCAGAAAAACTAACGGTAACTGTTTTTAAAGTGACGGGTGAAACCAATACCGATGATTTATCGCCTGCACCTGATGCCTGGTCTCGTCCTGATATCCCGTTGCATGCAAAAGCTATGCTTAAAATTCCCAGAGAAGGCATTACTGATGCAGGACAGCAAATTGAAGAGCTAAAGAAAAAAGGCTTTCCTATTGCCTATGTCGGTGATGTTGTGGGTACGGGTTCATCACGTAAATCAGCGGCCAATTCAGTTCTGTGGCATATAGGCAATGATATTCCCTATGTTCCAAATAAAAGATCGGGCGGTGTTTGTATCGGAGGGAAAATAGCTCCGATTTTTTTTAACACCATGGAAGATTCAGGTGCCCTGCCGTTTGAATGTGATGTTGAAAATATGGCAATGGGTGATGTAATTGATATATATCCCTACCAGGGAGTTGTTAAGCGCCATGATAGTGATGAAGTGGTTTCTGAATTCACTTTAAAGACTAATGTGATTCTGGATGAAGTGCGTGCCGGCGGACGTATTCCATTAATTATAGGGCGGGGGTTAACCGATAGAGCCAGAGAATCTTTAGGGCTGTCCGCTTCTGATGTCTTTGCCAGACCAGCCGATACTGAAGTTAGCAATAAAGGTTTTACTCTGGCACAAAAAATTGTCGGAAAAGCCTGTGGTGTCACGGGGGTGCGTCCTGATACTTATTGCGAGCCTCAAATGACTACAGTAGGTTCTCAAGATACTACTGGCCCTATGACCCGTGATGAATTAAAAGACTTGGCCTGCTTAGGCTTTTCTGCTGATTTAGTGATGCAGTCTTTTTGCCACACGGCAGCCTACCCAAAGCCAATTGATGTAGAAATGCAGCATACATTGCCAGACTTTATAATGAATCGCGGGGGGGTCGCTTTGCGTCCAGGAGATGGCATCATTCATTCCTGGCTAAATCGGATGCTATTGCCAGATACTGTGGGCACTGGCGGTGATTCTCATACCCGTTTTCCCATAGGCATTTCATTTCCGGCTGGGTCTGGGCTAGTTGCTTTTGCCGCAGCTACAGGCGTTATGCCTTTAGATATGCCAGAGTCTGTTTTAGTACGTTTTAAAGGGAATATGCAGCCAGGAATTACCCTGCGTGATCTGGTAAATGCTATTCCTTTGGCTGCGATTGAAAAAGGTTTGCTAACCGTTGAAAAGAAAGGCAAAAAAAATGTTTTTTCAGGCCGTATTCTAGAGATTGAAGGGCTGCCCGATTTAAAAGTAGAACAGGCTTTTGAACTATCCGACGCTTCAGCTGAAAGGTCAGCTGCAGGCTGTACCATCCGACTAGATGAAGCGCCCATCCGTGAATATATCAATTCGAACGTTACCATGCTGAAATGGATGATATCAGAAGGCTATGGCGATGCAAGAACCATTAACCGCCGAATAGAAAAAATGCAGGAATGGCTGGCTAATCCAGAATTGATGGCACCTGATGCTGATGCAGAATATTTTGAGACAATAGAAATTGATCTTAATCAGATTAAAGAACCTATTATGGCCTGTCCGAATGACCCTGATGACGTGAAAACACTGTCTGATGTAGCGGGAACAAAAATTGATGAGGTATTCTTAGGCTCATGCATGACCAATATTGGCCATTTTCGGGCTGCAGGAAAACTATTGGAAAAGCATCAAGGCCATTTGCCAACACAATTGTGGGTATCTCCACCCACTAAAATGGATCAGGATCAGCTCACACAGGAAGGCTATTACAGTACTTTTGGCAAATCCGGCGCTCGCATGGAAATGCCAGGCTGTTCACTTTGCATGGGGAATCAGGCCAGAGTGGCTGACAATGCAACCGTAGTTTCAACCTCAACTCGCAATTTCCCTAATCGTTTAGGTAACGGTGCAAATGTTTATTTGAGTTCTGCAGAATTGGCGGCTGTCTGTTCAATTTTAGGGAAAATACCGACATTTGAACAGTATATGGCCTATTTTGAACAGATTAATGCCACAGCAGATGATACTTATCGCTATTTGAATTTTGATAAAATTGAAAAGTATCAGCAGGTAAATTCATAATAAGTTTGATAATCCAGGATGGGCGATGTGCTATAGCATGCCCATCTTTTGACTTTTTCAAGGATAATTAATGACAAATAACGATGTTTTACGTCGTATACGCTACACCTTCGATTTTGAAGACTCCAAAATGATCGCTATATTTGGAGAAGGTGGCTGTGAGGTCAGCCGTGAGCAAATTAGCAATTGGCTAAAAAAAGATGATGATGCAGATTTTCAAGAATGTACAGATGAAGAATTGGCAACTTTTTTAAATGGCTTAATCAATGACAGGCGAGGCAAGAAAGAAGGGGACCAGCCTGTACCTGAAAAGCGCTTGACCAATAATATTATTTTCAAGAAATTGAAAATTGCATTAAATTTAAAAAATGATGATGTGCTGGAAATTTTAGGTTTTGCCGATTTTGACTTAAGCCAGCATGAGCTGAGTGCTTTTTTTCGAAAAAAAGGACATAAAAACTATCGCGAATGTAAAGATCAGGTTTTGCGTAATTTTCTACAGGGCATGCAGTTTAAATACCGTGATAATGCCTATTTAAAAGTAGAAAAATAGATGCTTTCTGGCCTTTTTGAATTTTAAATAGAAAGAGACAGGGCATGCCTCTATGTCGTTAAATTAAGCATAAAATATTCGCTGGAGGGACTTTAGTCCTTACAAATACGGAGCTAAATCCCCGTATCCAAGCTAAGGCAACTCGCAATAAATAACCCGCCAATCTTGCTTGTCTTTTTATCCGTCTTCAGCGTTGCAACTTCGGTCACATAGCTTGCTATGCCCCCTTTGTTGCGCCTTGAAGACGAATAAAAATCCTGCGCAATCTGGGTAGGTTATTTAATGCGCGTTACCTTAATTAGCTCTATAAACCTCTTAACTTAATGACATTGGGGCATGCCTTGTTTTTTCTGGTTCCCGGACCCCCTGTGTCAGAATATTGGTGGCCTATATGCTTCAAACTCAAGTTGTCAGAACACTAATGTCTCAACTCACCCATAACCACTTTATTTTCTGTAACTTTTTGTACTACATCCAGATAATAATCATCTCTGAACTCATGGATGACTTTTTCAATGGTTTGATTGTCTATCCCGCTGCCCAATAGTACTTCTTCTGTAAGCCGTAAACTGACTTCTAAAGTTTCTGATACTGTGGTATCTGCACCTTGGCTGATTAAGTCGGCACAATGCTGTCTGTCTATGGCTCGGGTATGAATGGGCAGGCTCGGATAATGCTGTCGAATAAGAGGAATCATCCGATCAACATTTTTTGGGTTATCCAATGAAATGACAATCATTTTGGCTTGATCAGCGCCGGCAGAACGAAGTACCTTTACATTGCAGGCATCGCCAAAAAATACAGGGAAACCTTGAGCCCGTGCTGCTTTAATCCGTTTCTGGTCCATATCAATGGCAATGTATTTAACACCGGCTGCATTTAAGATGGCACCGATTCGGGCACCGACTCTGCCAAAGCCTGCCAAAATGATGTGTCCTTGAGAATCTTCCGTAAATTCATCTTGATGTGCATCGGCTATTTCTGGAGTATAGAATTTCAGCAATAAAATATTGATGATGTTTACCGCAAAAGGGGTGAGTATCATGCTTAGGGCGATAATAAGGGTTAATGTCTGGCTAATTTGCCCATCTAAAATGCCTGTTGCGGATGCGAATCCAAACATGACAAAACCAAATTCGCCACTTTGAGACAGTAGCACACCCGTTTGCATTGCAATGTCATGGCGCATGCCGCTCAATCGTACCAGCATATATATCACACTTGCTTTTATCAGCATTAAAGCAAAGGTTAAGCCGATAATATTTGCTAGGTTTTCCCATAGCAAGCCAAAATCAATGCCCATGCCTATGGTCATAAAAAATAGGCCGAGCAATATGCCTCGAAAAGGCAGGATATCTGCTTCAATTTGATGGCGATAATGGGATTCAGCAAGCATTAAACCTGCCAGAAAAGCTCCCAGTGCCATGGATAGGCCGACTAGTTTCATTATCCAGGCAACACCAAGTACCAGTAACACAGCAACAGAAATAAAGACTTCAGGATCTTGGCTGGCAACTATTTTATCTAGAACAGGGTTGAGTAAATAACGGCCGACTATTAATAGGGTAACAATAGCTGTTATTGCATAAAGCAGGCTTAATCCAGATTCGGCAGCATCAATATCTCCGCCGGCAAGCATAGATACCAAGGCTAACAACGGAACCACCGCTATATCCTGCAATAATAGGATGGAAAAGGAAGCTTGCCCCATAATAGTGGCTATTCCTCCGCGTTCAGCTAATAGGTTTAAGCAGAATGCGGTGGATGAAAGAGCCAGCCCAAAGCCAATGATAATAGCATTATGCTGTGAAACGCCTAGCCAAAGAGAAGCCCCATAAAGCAATAGAGCAGTGATTAACAGCTGGGTTGCACCGAGGCCTATTACTAACTTGCGCATTTGCCATAGTTTGTCAGGGTTCAGCTCTATTCCAAGTACAAAAAGTAGAAAAATAACGCCAAATTCAGCTAAATGGCGAATTTCTTCAACTTCTGTGATGATGCCCAGCCCCCAAGGCCCAAGAATTGCTCCGGCGGTTAAATACCCTAAAATAGCACCAAGGCGTATAGCATGAAACACAGGTACAACAATCACTGTAGCGAGCAGCAATGCCAAAATATCCATTAAATACTGAGAGCTAGCTTCTTCCACTTTGAATGCCTTAAGTTAATTTGGATTTATTATAGTACCTTTAAAAAATCTTATTGTATGCAGTTCCAAGAGATAAACTGCCGTAAGCTCTTTCATGGTTAATGCGTATGTAGTCTGCTGGAACAAGGATAGTAAATTCGCTTGGGTAAAGGCAGTGAACTAATGTTTTGTAAATAAACATACTTCCAGACCTAGGTTTGCAGTCTCGTAAAAGCATTGAAAGTAATTATGATATTTAAATAATTAAGACTGTGACAAGAATCACAAAATAAGTAATAATTATGTGAACTGTTTATCATATATTAACTATATCGTGTATTCGGTTGTGGTTTTGCTTTACCAAAAGTCAAAGCAGTCAAAGATGCGGTTTTAGGGCTTCAAAATGATTGGTAAGCAAATGCAAATTATTTAAGTTATAGGGAGTTGCACATAATGAAATCATATCAATCCTGTCTACAGGAATTAGAAGGGGGCTTGGACTTAAAGTCAGCGCCTATTTTTTTAAAGCATAAATTTAAAGCAAAATCATATTTAGCTTTCCTTGGTATTATTGCTGTATCATTTTTCACTAGCCAAACTGCAGTAGCTGAAGACTTTGGTCGCACTTCTGCAACGGGAACCTGGAGTGATGGGGGGTGGGTCGGTTCTGCTGGCGGTACTGCTCCAAGTGCCAGTGATAAGGTATATATCGGCAATACAAGTGCAGTTGCCGGATCTGTTGAGCCGGCTGCGGTTAATTTGGGGTCTTCGATTGCCGTCCAAGATCTCGCTCTAGGAAATTCTCAAAGCGGTACTCTTGATATTTTAAGTAAAGGTGCACTTTCTGCTTCATCTGTTTCTGTTCGTAATGGTCTGTTAAATGTGCAATCTGGGGGTAACCTTTCAGCAAATAATTTGACCGTCTCCGGCGGTGAGTCTGTTGCGACACTTAATGGCTCATCATCGATAAATACAATTAACATACATAATGCAGCTTCATTCAATGCCAATTCAGCTTTGGATACTACTTATATGAATGTTGCCAGCAAAGGAGCTGTTAAG